>Ga0160441_100137_pt1 | contig 81092 bp, 76 predicted proteins | sample HID1971K_E1MG_FD_108260 | JGI IMG/M metagenome (GOLD analysis project Ga0160441, IMG submission 108260) | Enriched millipede-associated microbial communities from UW Madison campus, WI, USA - HID1971K_E1 MG | ecosystem: Host-associated > Arthropoda: Insects > Digestive system > Unclassified ... | reverse complement strand
CGATCGTCACGCTCGCGCAGATCGAAGCGGGCAACCTCGCCGATGCCCTGACGTCCGCGAAGATCACGGTGCGACGGTGGCTCTCGCCCCGTGACGTCGCGGCGCTCGGCCGGCTCGCTTTCGACCCCGAATTCGCGTCGACCGTCCAGAACAGGCCGGAATCCGTGGCCGGCGTGGACCCGGTGGCCATCGGTCCGATGTACCTCGAGGAGCCGAAGGGCCGCAATGGCATCGTCATCACGGACTCCGGCGTGCACACGACGATGTGGGTGCACGAGTGGCCGCGTTCAGACTCCCCCGTCGGTTTCCTCTCCCCCGTCGTCTTCGCACGCCACCCGCACACGGGCGAGGCGATCACGCACATCTTCTCGATCGTCCTCACGCCGGTGCCCGTCGGGAAGGCGCTCAAGCGCATCCGCGACGAGAAGAAGGTGTGGCGCGGCAACGAGTCCCTGCGGGCGAAGCGGGGCGCCGATGGATCGGCGGCGGATGCCGCGGACTGGCGCGCTCTCGAGCAGCGTGAGCAGGAGATCGCGCGGGGGCACGGCGAGTTCCAGTACGGCGCCTACCTCACCGTCACCGCTCCGGATGAGGGACGTCTCGACCAAGCGATCGCTGGGATGCGCAACGCTCTCTCTCGCGCGGGCATGGAGGCGCAGGTTCTCTACTGCCAGCAGGCCGAGGCGCTCATGGTCAATGCGCTGCCTATCGGGATGGGAATGAAGTGATGGTCAAGCACGCGGCATCCTTCACTCCCGTCGAGCTCAGTCGGCGCGAAAAGCGCGACCTACAGCGCGAGATCAGTCGCGCCCGACAGGACCAGAAGACCGTGCGGACGTCTCGACACGACCGCGGACTGCCTGAAGCTGCCGTTCCGGGCCCGTTCGGACCGGGGCTCGTGCGCGGCGGCTACTGGAACCTCGCGAACGCGTGGATCCCGCCGCATCAGGCGACGTCGCAGCACATCGCGGGTATCTACCCGTTCGTCGCCGACTCGGGGCTCGGGCACCGCGGCCCGATCCTCGGCGTCGACCTCAACGCCGACGCGCTGTGGCATTTCTCGCCGTGGGAGGCATACGTCGATTCGTCTGAGCGCGGCACCTTCTCGACGAACATCCTCGTGCTGGGTGCGTACCGCGGCGGGAAATCGGCGACCGTCAAGACGCTCGTCACGCGGTCGATCGCCTTCGGGCACCAGGTCGTCGTCCCGTCCGACCCCAAGGGTGAATGGGTTGCGGTCGCCGAGGCGATCCCCGGGGGTCGCGTCATCCGGCTCGGCGGCGGCACGGGCACGCGGCTCAACCCGCTCGACCGCGGCCCGAGACGAACGGGGGCGACGGACGAGCAGCACGAGCAAATGGTCAAGCAGCGACGCATCGGCACGCTGATCGCGCTCATCCAGATGACCCTCGGCGCGCGTCTATCGGCGGTCGAGCATGCGGCGCTGCTCGATGCCCTCGACCGCTGCATCCTCCGAACCGACGACCACCCGACGTTGCGCGGTGTCTTCGAGGAACTCGGCGAGATCGCCGCTGAGACGGATGCCGCGTTCCACGCCGCCGAAGGAGCGATCCAGCCGCGGTTCGTGCTGCGTCGGCTCGTCGAGGGCGACCTGTCCGGCCTCTTCGAGGACGAGTCGACCGTCGAGTTCGACCAGGAGGCGCCGATTGTCGTCACCGATACCTCCGAGCTCTTCGCGCGTGGCGATCTTGCCGCGCAGCTCACGCAGGTGTGCTCGACGGCTTGGATCCAGGCCGTGATCGCCGACCGTGCCGCGCATCGCACGCGCTACGTCGTTCGCGAGGAGGGATGGCGTGACATGACGTCGCTCTCGTCGCTACAGATGTTCCAGCAGTGGCTGAAGCTCTCGCGCCACTACGGCATCAGCAATATCGTCATCTTGCACAAGATGGGCGACCTCGACGCGGTCGGCGACGAGGGCTCGCTCGAGCGGTCGCTCGCCTACTCGATCGTCGGCGACATCGAGAACAAGTTCATCTTCCGCGTGAACAGCCAGGAGCAAGCCGCACTCCGTCTGCGACTCAACCTGCCGTCGCCGCATGTCGAGATGGCACGGCACTTGCGCAAGGGCGAGTTCCTCGCGTACGTCGGCCAGTACTCGTACCTCGTCGACTGCTTCGCGACGTCGACTGAATGGGAGTACGAGCTGTTCGCCACCGACGACGCGCTGGCTCCCGCGGACCACGAGGACACCGACTTTCGCGCGATCGACGCAGCGCTGCTCGACACACTGTGGCCAGAGACACGCGAGATCGACACCGGGATCGAGGGTTGGCTCACCGCCGAACCTCGCGAGAACACCGAGGAGCAGTGAGCATGGGCACGATCATCAGCCACCCACGCGCATACGCGACGGTGAGCGGCCCGCACGTCACCTTCGTTACGCTCGACGGCCATGCAGAGTCGATCCCGGCTACCCCAGACGAGGACCTGCGGCACGCGATCGTCCGGCGCGCGACCGACGAAGCAAGGCGCACCGGCGCGACCGTCGAGCTGATCACCTCGGGCGACCGCGGCGACCACCGACTGCTCGTCGCGCCGGACGGGCAGCTGACACCCCTCGCGCCGGTGGAATCGGTCGCAGACGCGAGCACCCCGACAGAGACGTATGGAGAGGGGGTGAGCGAAGAAGCTCCGCAGCCGACCGCGCCGGACACCCCCGACGCGGCGGCTGCGGAGCCGCCCACCCGCCCCTCGTTCCTCGTCCCGGCATCTGATCTCGCCGCGGGCTCGAGCGGCTGGCGGAAGATCGCGCAGCGGTTGGGCATCACAATCAAGCCCTCTGCCGCCGAGCGCCAGCGCGCAGAGTGGACCTCCTTCGTGTCGCGACAGTGGGCCGGATGCCGCACGATCGCGATCGCGAACGGCAAAGGCGGCGTCGGGAAGACCATGACCACCGCGATGCTCTCGGCGGTCTACGCACGCGAGGGCGGCGGCAACGTGCTTGCGTGGGACAACAACGACACCCGCGGAACGCTGGGCTGGCGCACCGAGCAGGGCCTCTACGACACGACGCTGCGTGACCTGCTGCCCGAGGCATCCCACCTGCTCGCGCTCGGCACCGGGGTCTCGGACATCACCCGGTTCGTGCATCACCAGGCGGCGGACCGCTATGACGTGCTCCGTTCCAACCCGGAGCTGCTCGCGACGGATCAGCGCATCGCGTCTGCGGAGTTCGACCTGCTGATGCAGGTCGCCGCGCGGTTCTACCGGCTCGTCCTCTTCGACTCGGGCAATGACGAGTCCGCCGAGCGCTGGCTGCGCATGGTCGACAACTCGTACCAACTCGTCATCCCGACGCTCGCGACACCCGAGTCCGCAGAGTCAGCCGCGTTGCTGCTTAACGCGCTCCGCGGACGCGACGAGCGATCGAGCCTTCTCGCGGACCGCGCGGTCGTCGTCGTGACCCAGTCCGAGCCCTCGGCGGCAGCTGCGTTCCGCATCGCGGATGGGTTCCGGGATCACGTGCGCGCGGTGCAGATGATCACGTTCGATCCCGCGCTCAAGGCCGGGCCACTGCGGTTCGACGCGCTACGGCGACGTACGCGCGACGACTGGCTCGCAACCGCCGCGGCCGTTGCCAAAGGGTTGTAGGAGCCTGTTATGAACCAGCGGATGCTCGGGAAGGCGATCGCAGTCCTCATCGCGGCGGCGGTCATTCTGTCGTTCGCGTTCGGATTCCTCGCCGAGCTCGTCACGCAGATCGCCTGCAGCGCGCGCCCGACTCCCGAGCACCTGTTCGCCGGGCTTGGCCTCGCGATCACCGGTGACGCTTCGGCATACGCCGCGCCGGCGCAGTGCGCGCTTCCCGTCATGGCGATCCGCATTGTGGATGCTGCGGCCGTGATCCTGATCGTCGCCGCTGCCATCTGGATTCTGATCGCCGTGCGCCGCTACCGCGAATCCGAGAGCGCGTTCCTCACCGATCTGCGCACCCGACCCGGATTCGCGACCTCGAGCGAGATCCGCGACCACCTGTCCGCCAAGGCCGTGCTGCGTCGAGCAAAGCAGTTGCGTCCCGATCTCGCCCGTCCGCAAGCGACGGATGTCGGATGGAGAGTCGGGCGAGCACGGGGCAGAGACGTGTACGTCTCCATCGAAGACTCCGTCGCGCTCGAGGGCCCGCCCCGCTCGGGCAAGGGGTACCGGATTCTGATCTCCGCGATCCTCGACTGGTCCGGGCCCCTGATCACGACGTCGACGACGAACGACAACCTCACGGCGACGATGCGGATGCGGCAGACACGCGGCGACGTCCATGTGTTCGACCCGCAGGGGCTGTCCGGCGTCCGGCAGCCGCTCCGCATTTCGCCGATCGCCGGGTGCGAAGATCCGCTTGTCGCGATGCAGCGTGGGAACGCGATCATCACCGGCACCGCGCTCGGCTCGTCCACCACGAACGGCGAGTGGGCACAGGCGTCCGGCGTCGTGCTCGGACGGCTGCTCCACGCGGCCGCCGTTGGCGGTATGTCCATCGCGGAGCTCTATGACTGGGGTACGAGCCCCGCGCAGACGCGGGATGCCGTCGAGATCCTCAAGGCAGACGGCGCGCCTGGCTGGGGCGACAGCCTCGACGCCACGATCGCCGGCGACGAGAAGCTCGTCTCTTCCATCTGGTTCGGGGTCAGCGGTGCCGTCGCTCCGCTCGCCGTGCCGCAGATCCGCGACGCGCTCTCTCCCCGCCCCGGGGATTCGGCGCTCGACCCGCTGAGCTTCCTCGGCGCGGCGAACACGCTCTATCTGATCGGTTCGTCGTCCGGCGCGGCCGCGATGGGTGGATGGCTCGGTGCGGTGCTCGACGACATCGTCGAGGTCGCCCGCAAACGTGCACTCGCCCTGCCGGGCGCTCGGCTCGCGCATCCGCTCGGACTGATCCTCGACGAGATCGCCAACATGTTCCGGTGGGGCAGCCTGCCACGGATCATGGCCGATGGTGGCGGTCGCGGCATCTGCACATTCATCGTGCTGCAGGCGCTTTCTCAAGCCGAGACGTCGTGGTCGCGGGCGGAAGCCGACACGATCTGGGCCGCCGCGACGGCGAAGGTGTTGCTCGGTGGGGCGAGCCACGTCGACCACCTGCGCGACATCGAATCGCTCCTCGGCACACGGGATACGCGTCGCGAGCAGAGGTCGTGGTCGACCCGCGACGCGGGTCATTCGACCAGCGAGCAGTACGAGCGGCGACCGCTCATGTCGGTGGACGAGATTCGCCGACTGCCGCCGACCGCTGGCCTGCTCGCGTACCGCAACCGTCGGAGCGTCCTGCTCGACCTCGCTGGATGGGACGAACGCCGCGACGCGCGCGCGATCCAACTCGGTAAGCGCGAGACAGAACTGGAGCAGCGGAGCACTTTCGAGGATGCTCGCCGGGCACCGGCTGCGGCGGGGCCAGCCTCAGAGCCCGTCGAGGCGGCCGAGGCGGTGAGCGAAGAATGAGCAACCGCCGCACCCCGCTCCGTGCGAACGCCTACCGGTCGACGTTCCTTCGTTCGCGGGCATGGTTCGCGCGACGCGACGCATGGTTCGCGCACGCGGTGACGAGACCCCACCCGCTCGCGTGCGAGGCATGCGGCATCCAGGCGAACAAGCGGGACCTCGAGCTGCACCATCTTGACTATGCCGGCGTCCAGCGGCTTGAGGACGGCCGCTGGGTCGCCCATGAGCCCGATGGCGATCTGATTCCCTTGCATCCGTATTGCCATGAGTTGCTCCATCGGCTCCTCGACCGGGATGCCGTGTTGTCACGACATCGGACCCGCCGCGTGGCATCCGAGCTCGCCCTCGACGCCCTGCGTCGCACACTCACGCACGCGGAAGGAGTTGGAACGTGAGGTACGAAGATGAGCCGGAGGATCTCGACGACGCCCTCGCCGCCGACCTGACCGAGCTCAGCCCGCCCGACCGGTCAGGGTCGTCCGCTCCCATCGGCGCACACATCGTGAAGTGGCGCTCGTTGGGGGACGCCGACGCGCGCGCCGCATGGATCCTGCTGCGCGACTGGGTCGAGTGGTTCACGGTGCGGTACCAGATCTCGGAGTCGGTAGTGCCGACGTGCTGGTTCAAGCACGGCGACCTCGTCGAAGAACTCTCCGCACTCCACACCGCGCACACGGTGGCGTTCCACCCGTCCGATTCGGGGTTCGGCCCGATCGGCTGGCACGAGCGACTCACCCTCGCGTTGCCTCGTCTGCGTCGGGCATACGCCGGCGGGTGCTCGCGTGGACACAGCCGCTACAAGCCTCGCTCGTGGACGGACGTCGTCGACGAGCAGGAATGGGAGGCGTGGACCAGTCGGGCCCGCGCCGAGTGAGGCGCCTCGGCGTCTCTGATCGGAAGGAAAAAGCATGACAACCAGAATCCCGGTCACCATCGAGGGCAACCTCACCGGTGACCCCGAGCACGGCGCGAGCGAGTCGGGCAACGAGTACGCCCGCTTCACGATCGCCGTCAACGATCGCCGCCTCAACGAGACGACGAACCGATGGGAAGACGTCGGCACGGTGTTCCACCGCGTCGTCGTGTTCAACCAGCAGTCCCGGAATGTCGCGACTTCGTTGCGCAAGGGCGACAGCGTGATCGTCGCCGGCGACCTGCGGTTCGGCACGTACACCGACAAGGAGACGGGCAACACTCGGGAGACGCGCGACATCGTCGCCGACAACATTGGAGCGTCGCTCAAGTTCGCGACGGTCTCGGTGGACCGCACCCCAAAAGCTAGCGGCCCCGCCGCGGACAGATCCGCCACGGGGCCAGTAGCCCAGCCGGTCTCGACCACCAGCGTCGGGGTTGCTCGCTGACCCATCGCGACAGGAGAGCGGCGTGGAAGTCATGATACTCCCGCGCCGCTCTCGCGCGATGGACACTCGATTGCGTCAATTACCTCCGGTAGGCAAGTGGGAATGCCGCCAGCGCTTCACCGGCGAGCTGCTCAGTGCGCGCGGAGATCGCGTCGACTCCCCAGGAGTCCCGAACGGCGAGATCAGCGTTGAGGCTCAAGCCGTTCCGGTATCCGATCGAGTTGCCGTTCGAGTCGACCCGGTCACGCTTCTCGATGAAGCTACGGTTACCGAGGGAGCTATTGAACCCGGTAATTGTCAAGTTGCCGAGATGGTGTGCAAACCGCTCGCGTGCCTCAGCGGCAGCCGCGGCGCCGCCCAGCATGGAGACCCAACCGGGCGGCAGGTTTTCTCCCTGCGGCAGGATGTGCTCGATTGACCACCGGTAGACGGGCTTGCCCTTGGTCTCGATGCGATGCCACAGATCTTGTTCGGTCTCGGCAGTCATGCGTCGTTCTGCAAGTGAAGCGAGGATAAAGCGCACGACGTCGGAGTTGACCTCGTAAACGGGTCCTGAGAGAACTCGGTGGAAACCCTCGTCGCTCTCCGACACCGCGGTGAGGGCGTCCAAGATCAGTTGCTTGCGGTCTTGCGTCGGGCTCGCGCGCAACCGTCCGACCAGGTCCATGAACAGACGGACTAAACCGTACGTCGCCGGCGTCCCCGTCAGGTTGCGTCGGACGAAGAACGCCGTGAGGAGATCAACGATGTCGACGAGTTCGTCCTCTCCGAGGTTGATCTCCGTCCTCTGAATGACGAGGTAGAGAAGCAAGACGTGCGCCGGCACGCCCTGCGCTCGACGCAGTCGTTGGAAGGCGCGTGCCAGTCTCGTTCGTCCCTCCGGCTCACCGGATCCGATCAGCTGTCCGAAGGCCTCGACGCCCACTGTGACGTCGTCGAGGAGCTTGACGAGGTCACGGTCGATAAGCGTCTCGTAAATCTTGATGAGGTTCGTGCGAGTTGCCACGGGGACGCCCTGCAACCCGATGTCGAACTCGTCCTTCATTGCGTTGTAGAAGTAGCGGAAGAAGCGCTCCTGAGTCCCGTAATCGTCCCCGAGGATCGCGAGCCATTCGCGCCAGCGCGCGTAGGCGCCATCAAGCGAAACGTCGCTGCGGTGATCCGCTCGACCCAAGAGCGTGTTCTTGATGAGGTCGATCGGAGTCAGCGGCATGCCGCGGTTGTTCAGCGACTCGAAGAGAGTGAAGGCATCCGCGTGGGTAGCAACCTCGAGCTTCACGATGTTCGCACGCTTGACCCGTCCGAGCAGATCGAGCGCGGTCGCAGCGATAGATGACTGTGTCTCAGCCGCACGTGAAGTGATCCGTGAGCGGAAGTGGGCGTAGGCCTTCTTGACACGCCGAACGCCGGCCCATCGGGGCTTCGGGTCCGCAACCCCGAGGCCCGCTTCGGCGAGAACGTGAAGGAAATCTTCGGCGTTGTCGTTCTGCGTTTGCGGGCGCAGGCGCGCACGCACTGGCTCGCGCAAGATCAGCATCCGGCGGAGGTTGACGAGATCGACGGCGTCATCGTCGCTGAGGCCGGCACGGTGTTCCTGAAGCAGCGAGTGAATCGCAGCGAGCATCAGCGAGATCGTCGTGAGCCGCTGCTGCCCATCAATGACCTCGAGAACCGACTCGCTGGTTGTGTTCGCCGTGTTGTTGACGCAGATTATGGTGCCGAGAAAGTGCCCGTCGACATCGGCATGATCGAGGAGGTCGTCGACGAGCTCATCCCACTGATCCCGGCCCCAGGAATACTCTCTCTGATACTTCGGAACGGTGTAGACGACGTTGTTCTCGGGGCTGAGCAACGCGTGGACAGCGTCGTTGCTGAGGGACTTGATCACTTGCACTCTCCGCAATCGTCTGAGGTTGTCGCGATCCTATCCGTGGCGCACCCCGAGGCGCCTCGACGGCGGCGGCCGCCGGCGGTCAGTGGTTGGGGCAGACGCCGCTCGCCGGGAGCTCCAGCCAGCATTCGGTGCAAACTTCAGCGGGTTTGCGAGCTGCCGCGTTGCGCGAAAAACCGCTACGGCCGAGCTGATTGATGGGCAGCTCGATCAGCTCCCCTCTCCCATCCTCATGCCGGAAGTAGATCGAGCCACGGTTAACGTAATGAACGAGGCCGCCACCTGCAGGCACCATCGCGATGTAGCTACTGCTCCGGGGAATGTAGGCCTCGCGGAACTCGAACCGCGAGAGATGCTCACGGATGAGAGGGAGATTCTCCATCGGGATTCGAAACTCACGAAGAGCCGCGTCGAAAGTGGTGAAGGTCCGCCGGCCTCGTTCGTCGTCGAGGCCCTCTAGGACGAACCCCAGCTCCTGCAGACGCTTCGCCGCGCCGTTCTTACCGCCGCTGATATCGCTGTTCGACACCGGTACGCCGTGCTGCGCCTCGTATGCCGCGGCGAAGATCGCCTTGGAGTCGTACCGGCCAGTCTCCGTGACGAGGAAGTAGTCTCTCGCCTCGCCGAAGCCGTACTTCTCCAGGAACGTCCATCGGCCGAGTTGATCGAACTCTTCGAGCGCGCCATCGACAGCTCTCGGGTCGGTCAGGTCTGCGTAGGACACCATGACTGGACCATATCGGTGTGCACCGACGTTGACGTACTAGCGCAACCGGACCGGGCCCGTCGTCTCGGGGCGTGCGAGGGGTGCGGCATCGTCTGCGGCGGTCCGGCGGACAGCCCGAGACGCCGTCGCTCGATACTCACGTGAGAGAACCTCGTATCGACTGGACGCCTCGCCATACTCTGCGTTGAGCGCAGTGCGCTTGTCCACGAGCGATGAGTCGTCGTGCATACGAAGTGATCGTCCGTGCGTTCCGGCATCTACCGCGCTGATATCTCTGTCAAGCTGAAGGAGCTTCCCTCTCGTTCGCCGCATCCAAGCGTGGAGCTCGGCGAGCTCCACAATGTTGGCGTCAGCGGCCGGTCGCGCCGCCCTGCCGAGCTCGCTCCGCGCTGCGCGCACTGAGTCATCGATGCTGACCTCGGGGATGCCGCGCATCATGCTGTCCCCGATCTGGTCACGCGCCACGGCATCCGTTCGAGCGATCGCGATCGCCTCGTTGTGCGCACGCCCACGCGTCATACCCACGTACAGCCCCGACGCGTCGACCCCTGGCCCGACGATCGAGGCATCGGTCGTCTCGCCCTGGATTCCGTGCACAGTCGAGGCGTACGCGAGGTGCACGTGCTCGGCCGCATACTCGTGACTCACGACGCGGGTGTCGATCGCATCGTTGACGCTGCGTAGCTCGAGGCCTGCTGATGTGATCCGGTGAACAGTCCAGACCGCGCGGTTCTCCACACCGGTCGCACGGTCGTTGCGGCGAGTCTGGACGACGTCACCTTCCAGTAGCCGCTGCTCGCCCTGTCCGACAGCGATCCGATCAATCGTCAGGTCGCCCCGGTCGACTCGCCGCTGCTGGATCGCCTCGTTGATGGCATCCGCCTCTTCATTCGTACTGGTCACGAGAGCCACCCGCCGCTCGCCAGCCGCCCAGCGGAAGTACGAAAGCACCATCACGTCGCGCGCTTGGACGTGGTCGGCCACACGGTGAATGAGCCCTTGATCGGCGAGTTCGGTCGCCACGGCGAGCGCGGCATCTCTCGACGCCGGCTCCCGCATCCGGAGTGTGAGCGCGGCATAGTCGGGGTCGGTGAAGCGGTGCACCGCCGTCAGCTCGACGACGGCCGTCGCACGCCGAGTCATCGTGGCCATCGCTCCCGAGTGCCCGACGGGACGCGCTTGCATGTGGTCGCCGACCATCGCGATGCCGGCGCCCGACTCCGCGGCGATCGCCGCGAGCGCGTTTGCTGCGTGGAGGTCGACCATGCCAGCCTCGTCGACGACCACTCGATCACCGGGAACGAGACAGTACCGCGACGGCCCGGCATATGCGACGCCGGTCACAGGATCGATCTCTCCAATCGTCAGCCGCGTCCAGGTCTCCGCGCCCGCGGCATCGCGTTCCCATCGGAACCCGTGGTCGCCCAGCAGCGCGTGCAGGCTGGATGTCGAGGTGCCGATCTCGCGGCCGGCGACGGATGCGGCCTTCTTTGTGGGGGCGACGACAACCATGCGGCGCCCCCGATGCGCAAGGGCCGCCTTCGCTACGCGCAACATCGTCGTCTTCCCTGCGCCCGCTGGGCCAGTGATGGACACCAACCGATCCGTTCCGGCGATTGCCGCGGCAGCCTCGATCTGGCGCGTCTCGAGTTGGATCCCATTCCGCAAGACCGCAGCGGCGGCGGCCGCAACCTCAGCCTGATCCGCCGGCGCACCACCGATGGCAAGCTCGTCGAAGCTGGCCGCGAGCTCCACCTTCGCCGCAGCCGTGCTCGACGCCATGTACCCCTTGATGTGCGCGGGTCGGTCGAGCTCGTCCTCGAGCAGGTCGACCGTCTGCGCGAGCGCGCGAACGATGACGTCGTCGATGACCGATTGCAGCACCTCTCGCGGAGCGACGACGCCGGATGCCGCGATAGCCCGCGTCACGCCGGCTCGGACATCGAACAGGCTGAACCGTCCGCCACAGCAGGCCGAGCGGGCATCCGATTCCACGACGGCCCGAGCTGCCAGCAGGTCTCGGTCGAGCTGATCGATCGGCGCGCTTTGCACAGACACTGCGTCTCGGCCGCGGAGGATCGCGGGGTCGATCGCCGCGAGTTCTTCGACGATGAGCTGCTCCCATGCGGTCTCGTCGACGTCGCCCGGCTTGTTGGGCCGTGACTTGGCCCACGCGAGGCGGTCGATGCGGTGCAGCTCATCGGGGCTCGGCTCGAGGCCGGGATGCTCGCTGCGCCAGGAGGCAAGGAGCACCCCGCGGTTGGCTTCGATCTGCGTCGATCGACGCGAGAGCGGGCGAACGGCATGCGCGAGTTGTGCGATCTCGCCGCCGGCGTCGAGGGTCAGCCCGTGCCGAGCCAAAGCGACGAGCCACTGGGGATCGGTGCGCGCCGCGAGCTCCCCTTCGGCGTTGATGACCGTCTGCATTTTCATCGCCACGCGGGAGTCGACGTTCGACCACTTGCCGTCTTCGCCGAGCACCTTCACGTTGAGCCAGAGGTGGCGGTGGATATGCGGGTCGAGCGCTCGCGAGCGACGGTGCTGGAGCTCGACGACTTCGACGCGACTGAGCGTTTCTCGGATGCGACCACCCGCGCCCCGGCGCGCGTTCAGTTCGCGCTGCCACGTCGTGATGATGCGGTCGCGAAGGCGATCCTGGAGCGCTTCGAACTCGGTCGAGAGGTCTGCGTTGATCATGGCCGCGATGCTGTATGACTTCGGAGCGTTGATCGTGCCGTCAAGGATGAGGTCGGCGTCGGGCGAGGTCAGGTCGCGCCCACGATGCTCGTCTGTGGCAGGGTCGCGACCGCCGACCCAGCGACGAAGTTGCTGTTCGTCGAGAGCATCGACGTTGATGTCGCCGTCTTCGACGACGAAGCGTGTGACGCCACCGCCGCAAGCCGCGCTGTAGGCGGCGAGCGCTTCAGCGCCGACGGACGATCGAAGGTGAGAGTCGCACGATCCCTGGAAGGCGTACGCGAGCGCCTGTCGAACCCCTTGCGATCCGACACCCCGCTTCCAGCGCTCCAGGCCCCCGCGCATGGGCTGAGTCTAGCCGGAATATGTATAACTCGACACTAGTTCTACAGAAAGTGCCTGCGTGCATCAGTCTCTCGTTGCTTCGGGCTTCTTGTCCTATGGACCCGGGCATTCGATTGACGGACGCTCCTCGGGCTGTCCATGGCGCGGGCTAATCGTTTGGTCATCGGCGCAGGCTACGCGCCCTGGTTGCTCGACGTTCTGACTCCCACTGCGCGACGCCTTGCGTACACGTCCACTGAGAGTGGTGGCCAATCCGGCTAGTGCGAGCCACCCCGAGGACGGAGATCGGCACCTGCCCGCAAGAGCAAGGAACGAACCCGCTGCATCGAATAGCCTGTGACGCCGACCAGGTCGCGGAGGCTCTGTCCGGACTCGTAGAACGCGCGAAGTGTGTCACCGACCGCCTCGGCCACGTCGTCGCTCATGCGTTCATGCGGTTCAAGTACGGGCGGCGCTGCGCGGTCGATTTCGCCCCCGCCATATCCCCTGTGAGCCTCGCCGCGCGGCGTGACGTCCTCGGCGGACTCGTCGCCCCATGACGTCCAGTCCTTGCGAGCGTGTCGAGCAAACATCTCAAGGTACGGTCCCGGCGAACACCGCTCGATGAACTCGTACTGCTCGTCGGGCTTGCGAGAGTGTTCGCGCTTGCGTGTTTCAATCATGTTGACCTGTGAGCGTGCCGGGGCGAGCGTGCGCATTGAGCCCTTGACCCCGAAAAGGATGGGCTCTGTGACGTTTCGGAAGTAGAAGCCCACGCCACGACCGTCCGGGCCGCCGTCCTTACGCCGCTTTGCCCAGACCACGTTCGAGACGTAGCGGAAGCCCCACGCCTGTAGCACCTCGATTCCCTCGAGCAAGAGCGCGTTCGGTACCCACAGATAGAGGTGCGCGTTCTTAGCGGTCACATCACCCACGGGCAGCGCCTTGATGGCATCCAGGTCCATCGTCGAGTACCGGTCGAGTCGTCGGTGTTCGGGGGCGACCTTGCCTGTGCGGTTGGCGAAACGCCATGGCGGATCAGCGAGGACGGTCTGAAACCCTCCACCAATGGTCGGAAGCGGCGGTGCCACCTGCTCCTCTCTGAGCGGCTCGGCCCGCTTGTTGCGAGTTCGTACGGGCTCAGCTGTCAGCGTCACGGGTCGTCCTTCGAAAGTAGAACTTGGGAATGAGCCCACTTTAGAACTTGGATCGGACATTGCCGTAACGGCGCGCCTACTCCTCGTCCGAATCGCTCTCGTCGAGCATCTCCTCCTCACTTACCGCCGCCACCGGACGCGACGGAGTAGAGGGCGCGCCGAGAAGACCCACACCGTCGAAAGTGCGGGAGGAAATGCCGATAACGAGGATGGGGCAGCCCCCGCCGTCACCGCGCTTCAGCCGTTCCTTGAGCTTGCTCGTGTTGGTGGAGGTGGTCGTGCCGAGGCGTAGTTCTTTCTTGCCCTCGGCTCTCATCTTGTGGATACGTTCGATGCTCGCCGCGAAGCCGCTGGTCGGATATCCAGTCACAGCAGCGGCGTGGTCAGCGCCCACCTCCATCAGCTCCTGAAGGAGATGCGTCTCGAGCTCCTGCAAATCGCTCATCGTACGCGTCACGAGGACTGCGCCATCGATGAACCCTGCCTCGTAAAGCGAACGGTACGACGCAAAGTTGCGGTCGAGGTTTCCGTCCTTCGCGTTCCACTCACAGTCGCCGGCTATCCGCCCCTTTACCCAGTCCGCCTTGTATCCGGTCCATGACTGAGCGGGGAGCGAATACGCCGTCTCGGCCTGCTCTGATGATCCCGGTGCCCTGAACTTCACGAGTGTGTGCTGAACGGTCGTATCGACGCGCGCCTCCCGCCACCCCTGCTCGCGCATCGCGGCGTTGAGTTGCTTGGCGACGAGTCCCTCGTTTCCGCCGGGAAGGAGCAGATGCGCGGCCGACAGCGAGAATCGGTCGAGCGTCCGCAGAACTTGGGCGAACGCATGCGAGTCGGTTGCCTTGAGAATCGCCGCCGCGTTGCGGGTCTCAAGAACCTCGTAGCGGTCGCGGATGCGCTCCGGCAGAACGCCCCGCCATCCCCGCGTCAGTTGCACGCCATGACACTACAGCGGTGCAGATCATCGATATTGTCGACGCGCCCTCGAAACTAGCCCAATGCGGCAGCCGGGACTCGTACGCCCAGAGTCGAAATGGTCGTGATGAACGCATCGACGTGCTCGCGAGCCCGCGGCCCGACATCGACGAACGTTAGCCACACTGGAGCACCGAGACCGCGGACGACGTAGGGCTCGGGAAGCGTCTCACCTGCCTTGACAACCACCGGGTAGACGAGTGCGACCGGTGCGGCGTCCCAGGCCGCGTGCTGACGATATGCGGCGAGCTGGTACAGGTCGGCGCGAGACACGCGGAGCGACGGTCCGGACTTACTCTCGACAAGGTCGGTGTCCGTCCCGCCCAGGCCGGGCAACGCATCCTTGTACTTTGCGTCGAGCAGCACGATGCCATCGGGCCCGTCGAGAATGTAGTCAGGGTCGATGCGAGAGGCCCGGAGTCGGGCGCCCGACGAGTCGAAGTACTTCGCGGACGGACGGCGCTCGCCCCTCAAAGCGAACGCTTCGCTCTCACTGAGCATCCCGCGCACGGCCTCCTGGAAGAGGTCCGGCATGCTCCATAGAAACGACTCGACGTTCGCCTGGCCAAGGTTCTGGCCGAGGTATCGACCCTGTAGGAGGTCGATTGTCGTGGCGATGATGTTCGTGTAGTGACGCTCCGGTCCGCGGGTGCTGACAGCGCGGAGCTGCGTCGCGTTCATCTCCGTGTCCGTCACGTCCGCAAAGTGCGGGAGCGCCCCAGCGACCGCCCGACGAACAGCCTTTTGAGCGGCCGGGACAGGGAGTGCCTGTGCGAGCTTCACGACGCGTCGTAGTCCCGCCTTGAGCACCCGGTTGTTCGCAGTGTCCACGGTTCGCTCGGTGATGGCGCAAGGAATCTCGTGTGCGCGAGCGGTGGTAAGCGAGCGGCTGATATACGGCCCGAAGAGCACCCGGCCCCGGACTCGTCCGTTCAAGACGACTCGACGTGTGCGGTAGCTCCGACGCAGCCAGCGTGTGGCGAACTCGCGCACGGCATCCACATACCAGATGAGCAACGTGGCGATGGGGTCGCTGTGCTGGGAGTCGATACCGACCCGGTCTGCCTGGGGACGGCGGAGGGCATCTACCTTCTGGCCATAGGCATGTTCGGCGAGGAAGACGAGGTCGGCGCCCGACAGCTTGGGCTCGATACGCACGGTCAGGTCAACAACGCGAGTATGGATGCGCGCGATGCCGGAGAGGGACCCCGCTTTGACCGTCCACGCGTCTGCGCCAGGGGACTTGCTCACCGTCATCCCGAGCGCCGCCCAGAACTCCCCGTCGACCAGCTCGGCGAGATTGTCGTCGATGAGCGACTCACCGTACTCGGCGAGCTGCACGACGTCCACACGCTGGGTCATGCCAGTAGCGCCGCGTGAAGAGAGTTCACCTGGTCAGCCGTGGGAACATCGCGGTCGATAGTGAGGTCGGTGAGCAGCGTCCCGAGAGAGGCGGAGTCAAGCTCGCCCTCGAGGACGTATTCGTCGAGCAACGGAAGCACCTCGTACACGAATCGTGAGGCAAGCTCGCGTATGGCAACATCCTCCGCGACACCCGTGCGCGACGGCAGATAGTACGACGGGCCGACCTGGATACCCGAGGCGCTTTCTCCGAGCACGTCGTGAACAGCGTCGAACAGGTGACGCGCTGCGTCGCGATGCTTCTGTGTCACATACCCGCCGTGCTGGTCGATGGGTTTGCCGGATGCCGGCACCGTGAGGAACACGAAACGGCGACGCAGTGCGTAGTCGATGACGGCGATACTCCGATCTGCCGTGTTCATGGTGCCGATGACGCTGAGCCGCTCGGGGATTGTGATAGACGCGTCCCCCTCAACCGAGTACGCGGTGGCGACCGGCTGTCCGCGATATTCCAACGCGTAGAGCAACTCCCCGAAGATGCTCGGAATGTTGCCGCGGTTCACTTCGTCGAGCACCAAGACAAGCTCACAGTTTGAGCCACGCGACTCGAGCTCAACACCGACGGCTGCGATGAGGCTCAGGATGCGGTGGCGGGGCACAAACGTCACACCACCCGGGACGGGCTCCGCAGCGAGGGTGCGAACGAAGTCGTTGTATTCGTAGGAGGGGTGAAATTGCACGAGCTCCCACAGCGCATTCAGGCCGAGTCGTTCCACCTCGTCAGCAATGCGCGCCGGAGTCCGCTCGCGCAGAGGGAGGCTGTCGAGGATGGTCTGCAGCCGGCTGTCGTCACGGCGCGCGTTGCTAGCCCAGTCGATGTAGGCCTTCGCCAAATACGTCTTGCCTGTGCCGGGAGGGCCCTGCAGTACAACCTGTCTCTTCGACTCGAGGAGGTCATGAAGCTCAACAAGGTCCACTGGCACAGGCTGTCGCGGCGTTGGTGCGACCGCCGGGCCTGCGCCCCGAGCAGCCCGCACGAATTCCTCCCGTGCGAGACCGAGCCAGTGGTTCGCTCCGAGGGCAAGTGCGAAGTCGACCGGGTCTGAGTTGACGGCGGGCTGGAAGGCGGCGGACTCGCCCCAGTAGTCAGCGCGGTCTTGGAGGAGCCGAAGCAGTCCGGGAACAGCGAGGGCCGTGGGCAGGAGCCGCTTCACCCCGATGATGCTCTTGCCGTATTCATCCGGCTCCATCAGTCCACCGTCTGAGAGGAACCGCAGCATGTTCGTGATCGGCTTGTCGTTGCGTGTCGGCGTCCGCGTTCCGTTGCCGTTGTAGTCGCCCCAGTTGACGAGCGCCGCCGCAAGCCCGTCACCGCTCATGTTGGCTGTGATGAACCTGCCATCGGCGTCGGTCAGAACCTCGCGAACGACGGCCTCCATGCGGTGGTCCGCAACCAGCAGCGCGCACCAGAGCAGCAGCCAGCGGTCATCCCGACCATCTCGGGCCGCGCGAAGAAGTTCATCGTCGATGACGATCTGAGTCGCGGTGCCGGGAGCATTGGCGTTCGCGGGGCGCGGTTCGAACTGAACGATGTCATTCCAGAGTGGCCCGAGCACCGGGTTGGCCTGTACGTCGGCACCGGTCGTCGCACCCGGTTGCAATAGTGCGAGCTCATGCATGACGTCGCTGAACTTGTAGAACTTCGTAAGCGACAAGACGCCAACGAGCCGAATGGGCATGGTTCTCCTTGAGACACGGTTGCCCTGAATCTACAGGGATCGACGAGCCCATCCCGATCGGCGGCGATTGCACCGCATTAGGGTGACAGGGTGGCGAAGCGGGCAGCGAGCGACGAACACTACGTGCTTGACGCGTGCGATGAGGTCCTCGGAACGACAGGAGTCCGGCAAGCCCGGTTCAATTGGCTTCGTGGACGTGTCGCCTTCATCGGGGCGTTCGGCTCGACTACCAGTCGATGGATACTGGCGGGCGAACGAGCTGGTGGTGGAGTTCCAGGAAAAGCAACACACCGACTCTGCCGCGATCTTCGATCGGCGAGCGACAGTATCCGGCATTCCTCGCGGGGAGCAGCGGACACTCTACGACCAGCGCAAGGCTGAACTGATTGCGGCTCACGGTCTTCGCCTTGTCGTGATTCACAAGAGCGAGTTCGAGGTGCGGCGCGACCGAATCGTTCGTGATCGGGCGCCTCGACGACGTTGTCGACGCCCCGAGCATCACTCGAGCCTCGCCTAAACTCCAACCGGCCCCATATGCTGCTCGCGCGTCGCTGTCGTGGGGCGTAGCGTCATGCCGGTGGACCTGTTCGATGGACATCAGCAGCCTCACTGCCCGGAATGCGGAACCGTGCTCCGGGACGCGAGACGGGGATACGTTTGCACCTCCTGCAACCTCGCGTTCGTCGACGCGATCGCAATTGTCGAACGCAGCGACCCCATGCGCTGACCGCGCCTAGATGCCGACGCGCGAGGGTTCTAGCCATTACGCCCAGGCCCACGGCCGCGTGCGCGCCCGCCGGACGAACGCACCCGGAGATCCGCCGAGGCGCGATGTCTCTCAGCGTCGACATAGAGGCGACCACCAGCGAGCGGTTCGCTGCGCCAAGACTACGATGACGTCGGGAGGTATAGTTTGGCGGACACCTCGGCCTGGCGCGTCAACGACGTCGTCGCGTTCGAAGCGATGCGCGAGTCGGCGACCACACTCACCGCGTTGCTGTTACACAGATCGACCGGTGGACGGCAGACGTTGTCGAGAGCGATCGAAGAAATCACGACGTTGCGTGAAAGCGTGCTCAACACGGACAGCGATGACCGCGCCGCAGTGTCCCTTCTGGCGAAGAGCATCGACCGCCGAATCGAGCAGCTCAGAGATTCCCAGCCATGATCGAGTGGGAGCTAACAGATTCCGAGCGCGACGAGATCCTCAGACGGACTGTCCTGCCCATCGTCTTCTCGGATGCACCTCCGACCGACCACCCGCCGACCTTAGTTCTTCTGGCAAGCCAACCTGGATCGCGCCACTCCCTCGCTGTCGGTTCGCTGATCCGCCAGCATCCCGATGATCTCGCGACTGTGAGCGGTGACGAGCTTCGTTCATTCCACCCCCACTTCCTTAGCCTTGCCTCCGATCGCGCACCGGCAGCACTCGAGGGAGTCGCACGAGCGACAGCCGGATGGCTCCGAGACTGTATCCGCTTCGCTCGAGAGAACAGGCGTTCCCTGGTGGTTGAGGGAGCTTTTCAGGATCCCTCGCTAGCGGTTGGGATGGCGGAGCGTTTCGCGGCCGCGGGGTTCCAGACGCACATCGCGATCGTCGCGTCGCGGAGAGCCGAGAGTCTTCTCTCTGTGGCATCCCTTTACCTGCGCAACGTTCACGCCGGGAAGCCCGCACGGCTCGTCAGTCGAGAAACTCACGACCGCGGGCTAGAGGCGACCCGCGCTCTCGCCGCGGAAGCCGTGAACTCGGCATCCGTCGGCCGGCTGACGGTGATCGGCCGTGACGGCGACCCAGTGTTCGACGCGCACCGTTATGATGGCGAGGCTTCGTTCGCGGGCGCCGGCGCAGCGCTCGAAGCCGAACAGTCCACCCGTCTGAGTCGGTTCGACGCAACGCAGTGGCTCAGCGAGCTTCACCACGCGACCGACTTCGCGCTGACGCGTCGCGACCTCCCCCGTGGCGTTACCGAGCTGCTCCTCGAGCTGCATAAAGTCGCCCTGCGCGAGGTCATCCCCGAGCTGCACGTACCCAGCGACGGCAGGTTCATCAGCGCGATCGAGCAGAAGACGGGATCGAGACTGGGCGACCTGCAGCGTTCGCTACCGCGCGAAGAGGTCGTCGATCTCGCAGCACCCGTCGTCACTCCTGTCGGCCCCGAACGGGGCGGCATCTCGCGCTGACTCGAGGTGTCGCGCGTCGCCCACTCTTCGCGGATCCTCCTGATAGTGGCTAACTACGCGACCGGAGGTGCGCGCAGTGCCGAGCCCGAGGATTACCGGACTGAGCGCAGCGAGGGAGGATATGCCGCAGGGCCGGAACGGAGCGCGCTGGAGGTCGCTACGATCGGCCGCCAGGACGGATCCGCCTCCTACTCCCCCGAGAGCTCAGCAAGCTTCTGGACCAAGGGCCGTCGGTCCGCGAGCGGCTCAGTGATCAGCATCCGGATGACTCCGCGGAAGATCTCGACATCCGGCATCGGCAACTGTCGGTCAAGCGGCGCAACACACCACGCTACGTCCTCTTCGACGTCGTACGCCGGCTCGTTGTCGGGCTTGTCGGGGTAGTACATGAACGCGCTGATGGCGGTGCGGTAGAGCACCTTCTCGGCGCGGCCTCGGTCGATGGCGCTCATCGGCTCAGTCCTGTCGTGTTGGGTTGATGCGGCATCGGATGCGGGGCAGCGGGGTCCAGATGGTGAATTCGCCGTGGTTCCTCGTGGTGGCGTAGGCGATCGTTGATTTGCTTCGCGACGGCATCCATCCGTGCCTCCTCGATCTGCTGCGGCGTCAGGCTCGGCTTCGGCTTGGGGCCGGGAGCCACACGGTTGAGTTCCTTCTGCAGGCGCGCGAGCTCCTCCTGCTGCTCAGCCAGCGTGTAGGTCGCGCGCGCCTTGAGGCAGTCTCGCTTCCACGCCGCCAGCAGCTCCGGCGGCGTGGCGAAGATCTCCATCATGGTCATGAGCTCCTCTTCGGTCCAGGTATGCGAGAAGAAGGCGTCGGCAGCGACGCGGTTGGCTTTGCGCTCGTCGCGAGGTACGCGATGGAGACGCTGCGTCGGCAGGCCGGCCGCTCGGCGCCGCTTTTCGCGGTCGCGCCACGCACGATGGGAGGCTTTCTGCTTCTCCTTGTTGCGGGCGTAGTACTCGCGGCGGCGCACCCGCTGCTCCTCAGCATGCTCCGCGTAATACTCGCGTCGGCGCTCGCGGTGCTTCTCGGCGTTGTCGCGATACTTGTCGCGCAGCCGCGCATTGACCTGATCCTTGTGCGAATCGCGCCAGCGCTGGTTGCGCTCGCGCTTGCCCGCCCGATACGCCTCGGGGTCTTTCTCGCGCTGCTCGGCCCGGTACTGGCGCTGATAGTCGAGGTACTCGTCGCGATGTGCCGCGTAGTACTCGCGCGCATACGCGCGGCGCCGCTCCTTCCGCTGCTTCTCCCTCTCGTATAGGGCAGCGCGAGCATGCGCGATCTGACGGCGAAGGTCCTCGTTCGCTCGCTCGAGCCGTTCAGCATCGTCGACCACAGTGATCACCTCGCGAGCGACGCCGCGGATGCAGGCGGTGACCAGATACCGTTGAGTAGCGAGTCGGCGGGGGCGAAGCGGTCGCGCAGTGTGCGTGGAGGCGCGAGCGGGAAGCGGCGATCGGCCTCTCCCGCCGAACGCTTGCCTCTCGGGAAGTACGCGTGGAAGAGCAGGCACTGCGGATCGACTGTGACCCAATGGCATCGGACGCCCCACCAGACCGTGAGATCGAGCTCAGCCTCCTCGACCGACTGCGCCCACACACCGGCCACATGCCCGTCGACGAGTTGGGCAGTGTGCCACTCGCGCGCACCGGGATGGATGCCGCGGACTCCGAGCGCCTCGTCGATCAGCGCACGCCGGATGCGGCATTCCTCGTCGGTCGCGCGGACGCCAAGGATGGGGGCTGCTCGGCGAATCCGCTCCCCCGCTTCCACGATGCTCTCACCATCGGCAGACGCTGCACGCGAGCTCATCGGAGGCTCCTGCGCTGTTCGGCAAGTGCGTTGAGCTTGTCGGGACGAAAACCGCTCCAGTGGTCCTCGTCGGTGACGACAACAACCGGCGCCTCGGTGTAGCCGAGATCATCGACGACGTACTCGCGGGCGGCGTCGTTGTTTCGAATGTCGACCTCGAGGAATCGGACGCCCTTTTCCGTGAGCACGCGCTTCGTGAGAACGCACCGCATGCAGTCCGGCCCGGTTGTGTACACGGACACCACGTGCTCCGTCGATCGTGGATGGTGTGGCGCGAGCTCAGTGAGCATGGGAGCCGCCCTCCCTCGCTCCGTCTTCGATCCACTTCTCGACCTCATCGAGCGCGTACACGACGATGCGTCCGAGCTTTCGGTACCGCGGCCCCTTTCCCTCGTAGCGCCACATCGCGAGGGTGCTCTTGGTGACGCCGGGCAGGGCCGCAGCAAGTTCGTCCGGGCTCAGGAAGACGTGACTGAGACCGGCAGTGTCAGAGTTCATCGCTGTCGTCATGGAACTCGCCTCCTCATGCGGATTCGATTTGACGTTTGACAGCAGTACACTCCTAAGTCGTATCCTTAGTCAAGGGCTTCTGTAGAACTCGTGTCGAGTAGGACATGATGAGGGGGTGAAGGTCGACGTGCGGACAATCGATGGCCAGACGATGTCGGCATCCGCCGCCTCGGAATCAGTGGGGTCGACGCTGCGCATCGCTCCCGCGTTCGTCGCGACCGCAGTGGATGAGTCGACGGGCGTTGAGACGACGATCGAAGCGCATTACAGCCCGACCCGCGGCCGCTACATCATCACCACGATTGTTAACCGCGCGATCGCAGACGACTTCAACGAAGACCGCTTGAAGCACGCAGCGCCGCAGGCAATCCTGCAGGTCGCGATCCCTCACTGCGTCGCGCTTCAGCTCGACGATGATCCCGACGCACCGTGGACGACTGTCGCGGATCTCACCACCGCGGAGGGCCGCATCATCCCGCCGTGGATGGCGCAGGCCGTCGTGAAGCGAGGGATGAAAGGCGAGCGATGGGAGGTTATCGAGATTCTCTACGGAACCGCCGCGCTGGCCGACCTCCCGCCGGTGAAGCTCATCGCCCTGGAGCTGGATGTTCCCGAGCGGACCGCATCGGATTGGGTGCAGAAGGCCAGGGCTGCCGGCTGGCTCGTGGGGATGACGTCGAATGTGGGTCGGCCCGCCGGCGCCGCCGCCGAACCTACAATCGTCGATGAAGCGGAGGGCCGGTAAGAGACTTGGATCGCTTCGCTCTCGGCGGCCTCATGTCGATAGGCTCGCGCTTACAGCCAGACGAGACGCAGAGGAGCGGACTTGCGGTTCCTGTCCCAAGACCCAGATATCGAAACGATTGTTCGCCGGATTGAGGACGGAGAGTATGATCTCCAGCCCGATTTTCAGCGCGGCGAAGTGTGGACGCTCCAGAAGAAGCGCCGTTTGGTGGACTCGATCCTCCGCGGCTGGCATGTCCCCCCCGTTCACCTAGTCGTTGGCGAAGACGGCCGGAGTGATGTTCTCGACGGGCAGCAGCGCCTGACAGCAATCCGCGACTTTGTAAGGGGCCACTTTACGATCGACGGCAAGATCGATCCGGTCGACGCTTCGATTCGCGAGCTTAACGGGCTCCGATACGCCCAACTGCCTGAGGTAATCGCCAGGCGATTCCGGAAGTTCACCATCCGTGTATTCGAGCTCGTGGACTACACCCCCGACGAGCCGCATGAGCTGTTCTTTCGACTGAATCAGCCAACGAGTCTGACGGAAGCAGAAAAGCGAAATGCATTCGTTGGTGACGCGAGGAATCAAGTTCGCGAGCTCGTCGATTGGTCGACACTTGAAGGACTGCTTACTGATCGCGTTGGCTTCTCCAACGCCCGGATGGCCTACGACGACATGCTCGCGCGCGTACTAGTGACGATCGAAGCAAGAAGCCTCGATGCGAAAGTAACTTCATCCCTAGTTACAGCCCGATATCGCTCCGGAGAGCGATTCGCAGACCGCGACGTGGCCGTCCTTCGCGAGTCAATGAATCTTGTCCTCAGCACGCTCGGTCGCGGCGCTGGAACCTCTGACGGTATCCGGCCAAACAAGGCCACTCTGCATACGTGGTTATGCATGGGAGCGCAACTCGCGCTAACGGATCAGGGTATGGAGAGCTCCAGCGCTTTCGTGAAGGCCATGCGGTACTTGGAACTCGCCCGGTGGAACCGGTCATCGGCTGATCGCCTACCGGGCCAGGAAGAAGTCTCACTATTTCAGGACCGGAGCACCGCTCGTGTCGCCGACGTCTCCTCCGTTGTGTTGCGCGACCTGATCGGCTGGATGTTCATGGCGCGACTGGACGTGGATGGAAGAGTGCGCGGCCCGAAGCACTCGGCCGCTGCGCAAGCTTGGGACCGAGTCGACCACGAGTCGGACGTTGAGGAGTCCCTGTTGACATACGCAAACCGTTTCAATTGGGGCGGTTTGGGATGGGCCTGAGGCACGCAGAACTCGTCGCCGCGGTTGATCGCGTCGGTGCACGCGCTTTCAGCACCTATCTCAGAAATGTGCGTCTTCGGCTGGCGATGCCTGGACCGTCAGTCATGGACCTCTGCATCGAGCTCGCTGCGGGCATTGGTGTCATCACGGGTGGTAACGGGGCCGGCAAGACCACACTTCTAAGAGGTCTGCAAACTCTGGAGGATCCGGAACAAGCTGCTTGGCCGGATCGACTCATCCAAGTAGAGGCGACGGGCGAATCGGCCGGTTCGAGTTGGAAGGTGACGCTTGATCGAGTCGCCGGAGACCCGCCGATAGCAGTGTCTACCGATGGAGAGACACCCCAAGTTGTGTTTCTCGACCCCGCAGAGGATTCTCAGCGCAGTCGACGCTATTTCGAGGTAGACCAGAACGCAGCTGACCTTCTCGCCGGAACTGACCCGGCACCCTTCGATGATGCGTGGCTCGATCACGCTTCCCGAATCCTGCGGCGGGACTACAACCTCATTGAGGTGTTTGAAGTCGAAGGAGCGGACGGCGACGGTGTCATCCCCTGGTTTCGCATCGCCGCGGCAGGCATCGAATACGACACCTTAAGTGCGGGCCGGGGGGAACTGTCGGCCATCTATCTCCTCTGGAGACTGTCGCGCGTGTCTTCCCCCACCGTAGTGATCATCGATGAGCCCGAGGCGTGGCTCGCGTCGTTCTCTCAAGCGCGACTGAAGGAAACCTTCGCGTTCTTGAGCACCGAGATCGGTCTTCAGTTCATACTGACGACTCACTCGCCGGAGCTGTATCTGGGCCTACCCGCTTCGAGAGTCACCGTGCTCGAGGCAATTCCTGTTCCCGCGGCCTACGGGCCAATGCCTTCGTCGAAGGCCGCCCACTCACTCGGCGCTCCTGTCCGACCGACCCTTGCGCTTCTAACGGAAGATGCGGTTGCCGCTGCGCTGACCGAGTCGATCATCCGGTCCCGGGACCCAATTCTTCTAGAAGCAGTAGAGATCTTTCACGCCCAGAATGGCGAGTCGGCGCTTGCGCAGGTACAGCGGGAGTTTATAGACGGAGACACACGCAAACGACGCCTCAACATGCACATCGTGCTAGATGGTGATCAGCGCCAGCTCAACGCCGGGAAACGTGTCAAGAAGGACCTGCGCACGTACCTGCCAGGCGACATCGCACCTGACGCAATCCTGAAACAGATCGTTAGCGCCGCGATCTCTACGATGACTGACTCCGACCTAAGTCAGCAGGGCATCGTTGATCCCACACAGTTCCGAATGGCCATCAGCGCGGCCGCCGGCTCGGACCACCACGACTGGTTCATCGAGGTCGCGAGGGGCTTCTCCAACTATTCTGCGACGTGCGACGTCTTGGTTAGGCTCTGCTCAGATAATCAGGGATTCGTTGCTGACGCGGAGTCGCTGGTTGGATCGGTGCGAGGGGCCCTGCGCTAACCCCCGCCCGCGCGCTCGAATCATCTCGCCTGCATCGTTGACCTTCCCCCAGCACTTTTGCGAAGTCGACGTCTCACTCGATCGCCTTGGCCTTCGTCCGCTCTAGTTCCTGCTGATAGGCGGTCCCGATGTGATGACGAGGAAGCGCCCTCCCCGCGGACACCATGTGGACACAACCCGCGCAGATTCAGACCGATCTCGCTGATCAGAACCGAACGACGCGAGACTTGATCGCAGCCCGCACTTCCTTGATTTTCCGCGACAGGACGGGCCAACCCGCGTGATTCCGCGGTTTTCTACTAGCGCCGAAATCAGCGCAACCGAAGTTTCGACTCCCCTCGCCGCGTCTATTCTCTGAAAGCTGCAGTCATAGCCTCGGTCGGTCGGCGGGGTGTGCCGTGTCGCCCGCCCGCGTGCGGGCACGGTGTGAGAGGCCGGCCGCTGCGAGAGCAACGCTGGAGGCAAGGACGAGGACACAGGTGAGCCAGGGGCCGAGCACGGTCGACGGGGTGAGCCCAGTGCGCAGCGGGACGGTGCTGATCGAGGCGCCGGCGGTGTCGACACCGACGCTCTCGAGGGTGGCGCCGTCTGGGGCGATCACCTGACTGGTTCCCACTGTCGAGACGTTGACGACTGCGCGGCCCGTCTCGACGGCGCGCATGCGGGCGAACGCGAGTTGCTGAAGATTCTCGCCTGTTCCACGGAAGTCGGCGTTGTTGGTCTGAAACACGAACAGCTGCGCACCCTGCTTGGCGCCGGCCCAGATGACGGTGTCGTAGATCACGTCGAAGCAGATCGCCAGCCCGACTCGGACGTCGCCAACCTCCATGAGCGGCGAATTGGTGCCGGGGGTGTATTCGCGTTGAATCAGGCCGACGAGGTCCGGGGCGAGCAGTTCGTAGAACCACCGGTCCGGCACGTATTCGCCGAACGGCACCGGGTTGACCTTGTCATGCCATTGCCGGTCCGCGGGATCCGCGGTCCACAGCAGGGAGGTGTTGAAGACAGCGCCGCCGCGAGTCGTGGCGGCATTCATCAACAGCGGTGCTTCCGCTGCCTTTACGACCCGGTCAAGCGCCGCAGCGGCGCGGGCGTCGCTGAGTGGATCGGCGTCGACACCTCCTTCCGGCCAGGCCAGCAGATCCATCGGTTGCCCGTACAAGGGGCGCGTAGCGGTGGTCTGCGCGGCGAGGACGTCACCGGGTGCCTTCACGTCGAAGTATCCCGTGGGGCCGTTACCCTGCACCCACCCGACACGAAACGCGCCGGCAGAGGTGGTGGGGAACTGCGGCGTCACGACCAATAGAACGACGACAACGCCGACGGGGATCAGGCCACGGACGAATCGTAATCCGCCCGCACGCAGCCACTGCACTACAGCGGCACACATCGTCACCACGAGAAACGACAAGCCGGTAGCTCCCGTCCAGGACGCGACCTCGACGAACGGGCCGCCGACCTGTGTCATCCCCACACGCGCCCACGGGAAGCCCGAGTAGGGCCACGCCCCCATCACCACCTCGCGGGAAGCCCACAGCCCTCCGATCAGCAGCGGTAGCGCAAGCAGCTGCACTGCGCCACGTGGTCGGTGACGGACAGTCCACCGGTAAGCAAGCGCGATCGGCACCGCGCCCAACCCGAACAAGACCGCTTCCACTCCGGCGAGGGCAATCCACGGCACCGGGCCGAGGAACTCCCCCACCCACACCAAGTGGGTGGTGAAGAAGACGGTCCCGAAGACAGCGCCAGCGAGCAGCGCCCCGCCGATGTTGCGGCCGATCAGTGTTAGCAGGGCGAGCGTGACACTGACGAAAGTCAGCGGCCACCACTCGACCGGCGGGGACCCCAGATTCAGGAGGAACCCGGCAGCGCCCGCTACTAGCACCGCTGCCCAGAGCGGCATCGACCAAGACGGTGCATGCTGTGGCGGGCCAGGTTCTGCCGCGGTAGCAGGGGCGGGAGAAAGCAATGTCATGTGCATCAGGTGTCTTTCTGGTGCAGTCGGGCCAGGTAGTCGTTGTACGCGTCAAACTCGGGGTCGCCGTGGGCGTCGGCGCGTCGGTCGGCGGCCGACGCCTGGGCGGTGTCCTCACGAAACCAGCGGTGCATCACGTAGATAAGCATTAGAAGGGTCGGAGCTTCTCCGTAGGACCACGCCAAGCCTCCGGCGAGGCGTTGGTCTTCGATCGGGTCTACTCCCAGCGCGCTTGTCGGACCAGTGAACACTTGCACGAGGGTGCTGGTCGCCATCATCAGGAACACGCCAAAGAACGCGTGCAGGGCGGCTTCGGCGAACACATCCAGGGCTCGTCCACCGTGGCTCATCCGTACCGGGAGCGGGTCCGAGGACAGGATCGGAATGGTGAACAGCATCCCCGCGACCAGGAACCCGATCTCGAGGAGGGTGTGGCCGGTGACGGTGGACAGGATCGGGTCGGCGAAGTTCGCCAGGTAGAGGCCGTAGAAGGCAGCCAGATACAACGGGACTGCTAGCCACGGGCCAAGCAGCCACCGGGCGATTCGACTGCGTAGCCCCGCGTGTGCCGCACGCAGAATCAGGAGGCCAGCGCCATGGTGGGGGGTGGCGCGCAGGAGCAGTGTGCCGGGAGAACCCAGAACCAGCAGCGGAGGGATTGTCATCATCAAGGTGAGCTGTTGGAACATGAACACCGAAAGCAACGCGTACCCGTATCCCTCGACCCCGAGCCCGGTGACCGCTGCGAGGCCTATGCAGCCGAGCAGGAAGCTGACCGCGCGCCATGCCGGCCATGGCCGCCCGCGCGCCCACAGCCGAATCGCGCCTGCCAGGTACGCGGCGGCGAGGAGGCCGGCCAGCACCGGCAGCACAGGCAGCGGCAGCGGCAGCGGGCTGAGGAGACCGAGCAATGTCGGCGGCGCCTCGGGCATCCAGTCGTTCACAATGTCATCTCTGTGCGGTGATCAGAAGTCGAAGAGGTCGCCGAGGAACCCCTCCCGACGGCGTTTCCCTCCCCGGTCGTGACGGGAATCGCCTCGGCTCTGCGGGTAGTCATCACGGCCGTGATGGGAGTCGCGTGACTGTGGTGCGTGGTATTCAGGTGCGCGGGTGTCGGCGGCGCGGTCGAGGATCTTGTCCAGTTCGCCGCGGTCTAGCCAGACGCCGCGACACTGCGGGCAGTAGTCGATCTCGACACCGGAGCGTTCGGTGATCACCAGCAGCGTGCCGTCAATGGGGCCTTTCATTGGGTTCTCCTTCGAGAAGGGTCGTGGTGATGACGCTCTTCAATGCGGCGGTGTGGTTAATTGCGATGTCGTGAACGGCTTTGTGGAGCGTGGGGTCTTCACCGCGTGCGAGGCCGGCATATTCGACGCGGACTCCCGCAGGGAGGGCGTGGGCCTTAATCCACACACGGCGGCGTGGAACGAACAGCCCGGCGAACAGCCCCACCGTCGCGAGGGTGGCGAAGGCGAGCACCCAGGCACCAGAGGGGTCGTTTTGGATCTGAAGCGACGCGAACCGCTTCACCGGTTCACCGGCCACCGCGGTGTCGTCTTCCCACGTGATCGTCCCCCACCCGTTGGGAAGATCAACGGTCGCACCGGGGGTGAGCTCGAGCGAGTCGGCGCCGGTGTCGGCACCGGTGTGCTGGGTGAGCCCGGCGACGTCGAGGGCGTACACGGACCGGGGGGTCCCGTCATCGATCCCGAGGTCGCCGCTGAACACGTTGAGAGTGAGCACCGGGTTGACCGCATCCGGGTACACCGATGTGAACGCGCCGGACGGAAGCACACCTTGGGTGGGGTAGAAGAACCCGACCAGGCCAAGCTGCTCAGGCATCCCATCCGGGACCTTAATGACTCCGAGGGACGTCATGAATGAGTCCTGCGGCAGGAACGGCTGCGATTCGCTGTACACGACTTCTCCGTCCGAGTTTCGGATGGTGAGGGTGGGTGCGTACCCGTTTCCGAGCAGGTAGATCCGGTCGCCGGAAACGGTGACCGGATAGTTGACGATGACGCTTTCGCTGCGGTCGTCCAGCCCGGGCTGGCGGATGGTCACGTCGGCGGAGAAGTCGCCTGCTTGCCCGGCGCCGGGGGTACCGGGGGGCTGATAGGTGACGCCGAACTCGTCAAGGGTCATCGAGTAGGGGGCCAGGCCGGTCCCGTCGATGAACCGGCCCGGATTGAAGGAGGAGTAGTCGCTGAGCGCGTTAACGAACGTGGTTCCTTCCACCACGACCCGCTGCCCGGTGTACGCGAACCCGCCGCCGATTCCGACCGAGAGCAGCACCCCGATCAGGGCGACGTGGAAGACCAGGTTCCCGGTTTCTCGCAGGTATCCGCGCTCCGCGGACACGGAAACCCATCCGCGGCCGTCGAACCGATGCACCCGATAGCCGGCGCGACGCAGCTGCCGGCCCGCGAGCTCAATCGCTTCCTCCGCCGCACTGCCGGCCGACGTCCCCGCAGACACGGTGACCTCCTGGTAGTCAGGGAGGCGCGAGAGACGGGCGGGGGTGCGGGGCGGCTGGGATCGAAGAGCTTTGTAATGATGCTTTGCACGGGGGATGACGCAGCCGATGAGGGAGATGAACAGCAAGAGGTAGATCGCGGAGAACCAGGGCGACTGGTACACGTCGAACAACCCGAGCGCGTCAACGATGGGGAACACGTCCGGGTTGTCGCGTTCCCATTGGATGACACCGTTGGGGTCGGCGGTGCGTTGCGGGAACAGGGATCCTGGTACGGCGGCGATCGCGAGGAACAGCAGCAGCACCAGGGCGGTGCGCATGCTGGTCAGTTGCCGCCACACCCACCTCGCCCAGCCAACCACTCCGAGCGCAGGCGAGATCACATCCGCGGCACTGTCACGATCGTCGATGTCGGCGTGGTCGCGGGGTCGAAGCGGATCGACCGCCTCGTTCGTCGTCTCGGTCTCAGAGTGGAAGCGGGACATTGATCACCACCTGCTGCAGGGCCGACATCAGCGCCGTCCAGAGTCCGGTGACCATCAGCACTCCGAGGACGATGAGCATCACCCCGCCGGCGATGTTCAGAGCGCGGACGTGGCGGCGCAGGAATGTCACGGACCGAGATGCCCACCCCCAGCCGGCAGCGAGGATGAGGAACGGGATCCCCAGGCCGAGGGAATAGGCAAGGCCGAGCAGGCCCGCGCGCGCGGGGTCGCCGAGGTTCCAGGACATCGAGATGATCGCGGCGAGGGTAGGACCGATGCAGGGCGTCCATCCGACACCGAGGGCAAAGCCGAGCAGGGGTGCCCCGAGCAGCCCAGCGCGACTGCGGGTGCGAGGGCGAAGAGTGCGTTGGGTGAGCCCGAACAGGCCGACGAACACCAGCCCGAGGAGGATGATGACCACCCCGAACACCCGGGTGAGGACGTTCGCGTATTGCAGCAGCAGGACCCCGAAGGTGCCGCCGAGAACGGTGACTGCCACGAAAACCGCGGTGAACCCGGCGATGAATAGCGTCACACCCAGAAGGAGCCGAGCACGTTCTGCACGCACGGTCGTTCCAAGCCCACTCGACGTGGGTCCAGCGTCGGTGGCCGTGCTGCCGAGGTAGCCGAGGTAGCCGGGCACGAGCGGCAATACGCATGGGGAGAGGAACGACATAAGCCCGGCGAGCATCGCGATCGGGATAGCCACCCAGAGGGCACCGTCGACGATCGTCATCCCCGGATTCATGGGTTGTCTTCCGCGAGGACGTCGGCGACAAGGGTGGAGAGAATGGACGCAGCGGCCAGTTGTCCGATGATGCGGGCGGCGACTCTCCCGTCACGGTCGATGACAAGGGTGGTGGGGGTGGCTTGGATGGGCGTGACCTGTGCGAAGGCGAGTTTGACCTGTCCGTCGTTCACATCGATCACACTCGGGTACGTGATGTTGTTATCACGGGCGAAGGACAGCGCGGTGGCGGGCTGATCGTAGGTGTTCACTCCGAGGAACGCGACACCCTGATCCTGGTAGTCCTGCCACACCTCTTCCAGGAACGGCGCTTCCACGATGCACGGCCCGCACGCGGCATACCAGAAGTTCACGACCAGCACCCCACCCCGGTAGTCGCCGCTGGTCACCGTGTCACCGGTCTCGGTGACACCCTCGAACACGACCGGCTCGCCCCGTTCCGTTTCCGGGATCTCCACGACTTGGAAGTCGCCCGAGATGTAGCCTTTCTCGGTGCCATCGCGATACTGCTGAGCGAGGGAGTCGTCCGCCGCGCACCCGGTCAGCGCCGCGGCCGCGAGAAGCAAGGCGACAGCAGCCCGGGTCCGGCCTCTGACGGTGGTCACGGACGGCGCACTTTGATCAGCGCACCAGCGACGAGGAACACCACGGCTGCGGCCGGTTGCGCGGCCGTCCACACTGGCCCTGCGAACGGGAACGGGAATACCGGGTTCCAGATCACCACGATCATCGCGAACACGGGCACCCACCACCACTGCCGCGCCTGCACCGCGAACCACGCGACGATCGCACCCAGGATGGCCGTGAGGAACAGCACCCCAAGGAACCAGTCGTTGCCCATGAGCGCAGGGGCAACGAACAGGGCGGCCGCGGCGAGCATGCTAGGCGCGAGCGCGTTGCGCTGGTAGGTCGACGGGGTCCGCTGTTTCGCCGTCATCGTCCCACCTCCAGCATGGGAGCCGTGGCCGTGTGATCGCCCTCGGCCGTTGTGCGGGTGCGCTGGCGACGAATCCAGAGACTTCCGGCCAGGACCATCACGCCGGCGCCGAGAGCAACGTCGGCGAAGTTCCCGATGAACCAGTTGCCGTAGGCGAGGAAGTCAGTCACATGGCCACGGCCGAACGCGGGCGGGGCGAAAAGGCGGTCGATGAGATTACCCATCGCACCGCCGAGGATCAGCCCTACCCCGACTGCCCACCCGGTTGTGCGGGCGCGAGCGGCAGCGACGATGAGCATGGCGGTCGCGGCCACTCCCAGGAGGGTGAGCAGCCACGTTGCCCCCGATCCGAGCGACAAGAGCGCTCCAGGGTTGAAAGCCAGCTGCAGACCGAGAAGATCACCCAGCAGCGGGATCCGCTGGTACTCACTCAGCACGGTCAGCGCGGCCGCCTTGCTGGACTGATCAATCATCACAACGGCTGCTGCCGCGATGCACGCGATGGCGAACCTGCGTGCCTGGTTACGACTCATCGGTCGAGTCCTTCCCCGCGGTGGCATCCTGGGCTGATCGCGCGGCCCCGGCACGGTCGCGGCGTCGACGTTCCCGGCCGAGCATCAACACGATGACGAGGGCGGACCCGAGGATGATCACTCCGCCGACGGCAGCGAGGATCGGGAATGCGTCTCCGCCCCCGGAGGTCTCACCCCCGGACCCGTTGTCCGTGGACGTCTCGGTAGCGGTCGGGGACGGTGCGGGAGTTTGTGGAGCCGTGCTCGGGGTGACGGCCGGGCTGCTCGCGCCAGCCTCGTTGAGTTCGACGGTGTAGGTATATTCGCCGCTGATCGGATGACCATCGCTGGAGACCACTTTCCACCGGACCGTGAACATCCCCGCGGGCGGGTCCGCGGCGAGGTGCTGAGTAATGGAGGTGGCATCCGCTGACGGCGGATCGGTGGCAATGTTCTGCCCGTCCGGTGCGATCACCTCGACGGCGGCGGATTGCATTCCCGCGATCAGTTCCCCGCTGAAGGAGAGGGTGATCTCCGCTGGTGATTCGGGGACAGTTGTGTCGGCTTCCGGATAGGAGGAGACCAGTTCGTCGTGCGCTTGGGCGGGCGACGCCACAGCCAGCGTCAGTCCCGTTCCGAGGACGAGGGCAGCCAGGGTGGCGATGAGAGTGCGGCGGGGGTTACGCATGGGTGGTGTGTTCTCCTGGGTGGGATTGCGGTTCGATCTGGAACGTGGCGTGCTCGATGTTCACTGGGAAGTGTTCGGCGACACATGTTTGGAGCGTTTGCAGCAGCCGGGCGGATTGTTCCGGTGTGAGGGTGTCGTCGACGACGACGTGCGCGGTCAGCGTGGGGAGGTCGGTGGAGACTTGCGATGCGTGCAGGTCGTGCACCGCGACCACTTGCGGGAGCTCGAGGATGTGCCGGCGTACCTCCGCCAGGTCAAGCCCGGGAGGGGTGGATTCGAGCAGGACGCTGCCGGATGCGCGGAGCAGGATGAAGGTGCGCGGGATGATCAGCAGAGCGATCAGGATGCCGGCGACTGCGTCTGCCTGGTACCAGCCGAGGGTGGCGATCAGGATGGCGCTGACGATGACGCCGACGGAGCCGAGTGCGTCGTTGAAGACCTCGAGGAACGCGGCGCGCATGTTCAGGTTCCGTGTGCGGCCGCTCATCAGCACGAGCAGGGACGCGATGTTCGCGACCAGCCCGACGATCCCGAAGAACAAGAGGCTGCCGGACGCGATCTCGGGTGGTTCGAACAAGCGCCGCACGCCCTCGACCAGGGCGAAGATTCCCACACCGAGCAGGAGGGCAGCCTGGGCGAGTGCGGCGAGCACTTCCGCGCGCCGTAATCCAAACGTGTACCGGTCAGACGGGGGCCGGTTCATCAGATGCGCGGCGGTGACCGCCATCGCCAGCCCGATCACGTCAGTCAGCATGTGCGCGGCATCCACGAGCAGGGCGAGACTGCCGGTGATGACCGCGCCGATGACCTCGATCACGAACACGGATGCTGTGATGGAAAAGGCGATCAGCAACCTGTTCCGAGGGGTGGCCTCCCCCGTGTCGTGGCTGTGTCCAGCGCCCATGATTATCCCTCTCTTACGGCCGGTCAATGATGTGGCGTGCGATCGCTGTGGCGTCCGCGGAGACCCCGGAGATGGTGTCAACACCGCGGCGGCTGTACTGCGGGAATCCCGCGACGAACAGACCCGGTATGGGTGTTGTTGCACGCCGCGGCCCGGGGGTGCGCGCCTCGTCTGGAACCCAGTCGTCTCCGGGGAGGTAGCCGGTCGCGAAGATGACAGAACCCGGTGACGCCGTGGTCGCGTCCTCAAACGTCACCTCACCGCCCCGCGCATGGGTGACCGCGGGTGTGATGTGCACCCCTGCGTGCTGCAGCCGTTCGTAGTTGTCGCCGAATACCGGTTCGGGACGACGATCCCCACCGAACAATGGTCGACGTTGGCCGGCAGACGACGCGTAGCTTGCCAGTGGCCGGTGTCCTCGGCGGGTGCGCACCGCCAGGGTCACCGTGTGGGATGCAGCAAGTTCTCTTGCGATCTGCAGACCACTGTTGCCGCCGCCGATGATAAGCACATCCTGGGTGGGAATCTGGCGGGGGTAGTGGTAGCTGCTGCTGTGGATCGCGACACCAGGGACGCTCAGCGCGGTGGCCCATTCGGGAAGTCGGGGTCGGGCGGCAGCACCCGTGGCGCAGACGATGTTGCGGGTCTGCACCTCCCCCGCGGTGGTGGCCAGGTGCAGGGTGGGTCCGTCACCACGTCGCTCGAGCCCAGTGGCGCGGATCCCCCAGGCTGTCTCTACGCCGATCGCAGCCTCAACCACCTTGAGGTAGTCGACCATTTCATCCGCCCGGGGGCGACGTCGTTGATCCCCGGGATGCCGCCGGGTCGGGAGGGCGCTGTGCCGCGCGTCGCTGAGCAGCACCATCGAGTGCCACCGCGATGACCAGCTGCGCTGTCCCGCGTCCGCGGCATCGATTACGACGAAATCTCTCTGTGGCCGGAGTCCTTCCGCGGTGAGCGCTGCAGCGACAGCAAGACCCGAGTGGCCGGCGCCAACGATGATCGCCCGGCGGTGCGCAAGACTGGCAGGCATCACTGGGCCGTGCTCAGCGCTTGCGTGATCGCGTCCTCGAGGTCTTTCCACTGCTCCAGCTCGAGCGGTTCGCCGTCGACGAAGAACGTCGGGGTGCTGGAAACACCGAGCGCCCGACCCTCGCTGAAGTCCATCTCCACCCGGGCCAGCGTTTCGGGATCCGCGATCGCCGCGTCGTAGGCTGCCATGTCCAGCCCAAGCTCTTCCGCGAATCCGCGGAAGACATCGGCACGGGATTCCTGCGACTCGCCCCACTCGGCCTGGGTCTCGAACAGCCGGTGGTACATATCCTCGAACCGGTCCTGGCGGGCAGCTGCCTCCGCAGCCAGGGCCGCGTTCGTGGAGTTGGTGTGACCCGGTAGCGGGAAGTAGCGGACGACATAAGTGATCTGCCCCGCAAACCTCTCCCGAATGTCTTCGACGATCGGGTAGAACGCCCCGCACGCCTCGCACTCGAAGTCGAGGAACTCCACCACCGTGACCGCGCTCTCACCGCCCTCATCCAGAACGTGCGAGTTCGGTCGCACCACCGATGCAGGCTCGCCGTCCCCTCCCGGTGGTGGCGTCAAGCGTTGATCAATAAGAAAGTAGATGACCGCCGCCAGGACCAGGGCGACGACAACAGCGACAGTGATCAGTGTCGCTTTTACAGGGGTCTTCATGAGGGCACTCCGAACGGTCACGACACGTGGGCATGAAAGGGGTATCCCCGGCAGGCGCGCCGGGGAACGTCGCCGCCACAGAGAGGCGGCGTGCCAGGTGTCAGGTTCGGGAAACGCTCAACTGCGTCAGTGAGAGCGCGCCCGTGCGTGGCGGTGCGGACGCGGGGAGGAGTGTTCTCAGCAGCGGCAATCGGCTTCGATCAGGCTGTGGCCGACGGACCCGATGCAACCACCGATTCACCAGGATCAGGAGCAACCCACACAACACCCCGAGCACACAGACCCCGACGCCCAACAGTGCGGGACTGGTCGTGCCCTGTTCGATCACCGAGGCATCCGCGATGATGGGTGCGATGTGCGCGTCCGCGTGCCCGGTGACGGATGATGAGGCTGGTGGGGCTGCCTCGGGTTCAGCGTGGGTCGCCATCCACGCGCCGACGACAAGCAGTAGCGCGAGAGCAACGCTCGTAATGATCCTCGTTATCAGCAGCCGCTCACTCAAGGTCACAGCACTCTGTGTTCGAGCGGCCGAGATCATCGTTAGCAGTCTATCGTCCAGGCGTCAGCAAGTTACGGCGCCTGGATCGAGGCCGTCGTCAGCGCGGCCTCTGGCGCGACGGTGGTTGACATGCCGCGGGCAAGCACAGGACGGCGGGCCGCGCGGACACCGTTGGCGATGACGATCAGTTCGGCGATCTCGTGAACCAGCACCACCCCGGCCAGTCCCAGCACCCCGAACAAGGCGAGGGGGAACAGGACGACGATGATCGCCAAGGCGAGGGCGATGTTGGCGGTCATGATCCGTCGACCACGGCGGGCGTGAGCGAGCGCAACCGGGATGAGGCGGAGGTCGTGGCCGGTGAGGGCGATGTCGGCGGATTCGATCGCCGCCGCAGACCCCTTCAGACCCATCGCGATTCCGACTGTGGCCGTAGCCAAAGCCGGGGCGTCATTGATGCCGTCGCCGACCATTGCCGTGGGGCGGATGCCGACCAGAGCGGCAATCGCGTCGGCCTTGTCTTTCGGGAGCTGCTCGGCGCGCACGGCGGCGATTCCGGCCTGGCGCGCGATCGCGCGGGCGGTGCGGTCGTTGTCGCCGGTGAGCATGACCGTGTCAAGGCCCTGCGCATGCAGCATCTGCACGGTTTCCGCTGATTCCGGTCGCAGCTCATCGCGTACTCCGATCAGGCCGGCGATCCGCCTGTTCACCTCCACGACGACCACGGTCATCCCCCTGCCAGCCATGTCCGCCGCCGTATCGCTCTGCTCGCTGGCGTTCAACCAGCGGGCGTTGCCGACACGCACGGTGCGACCACCTACTCGGCCGGTGATGCCATGCCCCGCGTCCTCCACCACATCCATCGCCGCCGGCGCGTTGGGGGCGGCCGACGTGATCGCCGCAGCGAGTGGGTGCGTGCTGGTCGCTTCGACAGCTGCCGCCCAGGCCAGGAGGTCCTCACGGGTCACGCCCGGTGCCGGGTGTACCGCGACGACGACGGGCTCATTCCGGGTCAGTGTGCCGGTCTTGTCCAACGCGACCGTTCGGATCGTGCCGAGCTGCTCAAACGCCTCGCCTGACTTGATGACGACACCGAACTTCGATGCGGCGCCGATCGCGCTGATCACCGTCACCGGGACAGCGATCGCCAAAGCACAGGGCGACGCGGCGACCAGGACGACCAGAGCACGCTCCGTCCAGGTCACGGGATCCCCGATCAGCACACCGAATAACGCGATTGCGACAGCCGCGATCAACACCGCGGGAACAAGCGGTCGCGCGATGCGGTCAGCGAGCCTCGCCCGGTCGCCTTTTCGTGCGTGCGCCTGCTCCACCAGCGCGACGATCTGCGTCAGGGAGTTGTCGCGGCCGTCGGCGGTCGCCTCGATCCTCAGGGTTGCTGCGCCGTTCACGGAGCCGGCTACCACCGGGTCCCCCGGGGCAACGTCGACGGGAATGGATTCGCCCGTCACCGCCGACGTGTCCAGACTCGACCGTCCCTCCACGACCACACCGTCGGTGGCTATACGTTCGCCCGCGCCGACCACGAGGATGTCGAGCTCACGAACATCCGTCACGGGGAGCGTGACATCGCCGTTCAGCCGTGACACGCGGACCGTGTCGGGGATCAGCGACAGAAGCGCGCGCAAACCTTCTTTCGCCCGGTCCATAGCGCGGTCCTCGAGCGCCTCTGCGAGGGAGAACAAGAACGCGAGGGTCGCCGCTTCACCCACGTGACCGAGCAGCACCGCTCCGATCGCCGCGATCATCATCAACAGCCCAACACCAAGGCGGCCCCGCAGCAGCCGGCGGACAGCGCCGGGGACGAACGTGTAGGCACCCGAAAGAAGAGCCACCCCCTGCAGCACTAACGCGGGAACGGGGAGCGCGGACCACTCGAATACGTAGCCGGTCAGAAGGAGAACGCCGGAAAAGACTGAAGGGAGCAGTGCCGAATCGCGCCACCATGGCGGACGCACCTCCGACTCCCCGCTAGCAGTACTTTTCACCGCTGAGGAGGCGCCCGGACCGCAGCACGCATCCTCGTCCTCAGCAACCACGCCGTCTGCGTAAGCGGTCAATTCCGCAGGCACACTCGGGGCGCAGCACGAACCCTCGGCTGACCGACGTTCAGACAACTCGACTCGCCGTGCCGTCCCGCCCCGGCGGGCCTCATCCGGAACGCAGCACTCCTCGCTCATCCCGCCCACTCCGTCCACGCGGGGACCGGGGTGCCTCCGAGTTCGGGGTTCATGCGCAGCACTCGCACGCATCGTCAACGCAAGGGGCGCCCTCGTCGACGGCAACCACAGCCTCGAGCAAATCACGCATCCCGCGGGTCAGATGAGGATCGGAGATCTCGTACCGGGTGCGGCGACCCTCGGGCGTTGCCACCACCAATCCACACCCTCGAAGACAACTCAAGTGATTGGACACGTTGGTGCGAGTCAACGCCAAGTCCCGAGACAGCTCGGCCGGATACCCGGGTCCGTCCAGCAAGGCGAGCAGGATACGTGAACGCGTCGGATCGGCCATCGCCCGTCCGAGCCGGTTCATGACATCAAGACGAGAAGCAAGAGTCAGCACACGATGACTATACAGCCGGGAGTGACCTTTTCGGGATGCTTAGCGTTTGGGGCGAGCGGCGCCGTCTCAATCCGCAAATCCGAGCGGACACGAGGTGGACACAAGCCGCGCGGATCGAGCCCGAATTCGCTGATCGAACCGGAACGAGGCGAGACTCGAACACAGCCCGTATGCCCTTGATTTTCCGCGGCATGACAGCCCAACACGCGTGATTCCGCGCTTCTCCGGCAGCAACGAAATCCGGGCGCCAGCAGTTTCGACTCCCCTCGCCGCGTCGATCTGTGTCGGTCGGATCCCAGTATTTTCCTGGGATCGCGCCGCCTTTCGCTCGTTGTCGTCGACAGTCTGGACACGATGCGGACACACTCCGAACCTTGGTGGCGATCCTCAGCAATCGCCGCACCACGCATCTATGCGCATCGCGATGCCCGCGGTCAGTGACCCGCCCCGAGCTCGCCCGTCAGCCGAGTGTGGAAGGCGGTCGTGTGCTCGTTCATGCCGACGTATTCTACGCGCTTGCCGTGGTGCGCGTACTTCGTCTCAATGGCGTCGAGGGCCGCGACCGAGGACGCGTCCCAGATGTGTGATCTGGAGAGGTCGATGACCACGCGCTCGGGATCAGCAACGTACTCGAATTGAGTGGTGAGGTCGTTGCTGGAGGCGAACAGGAGCTGCCCTTCGACGCTGTAATGTGCGACCTGCGCGCCGTCTCGTTCGCTGACCACGCGCGTGACGTCGATGAGGTGAGCGACTCGGCGCACGAACATCACGGAGGCGACAAACACTCCGACGATCACGCCGACCGCGAGGTTGTGGGTCGCGACGACCACGGCGACGGTGATGAGCATGACGGCCGTCTCGCTCTTCGGCATCCGCTTCAGTGTGGTGGGCTTGATGGAGTGCCAGTCGAAGGTGCCGACCGCGACCATGATCATGACCGCGACCAGCGCGGCCATCGGGATGATGGCGACCACTTCGCCGAGGACGACGATGAGGATCAGGAGGAACACTCCCGCCAGGAAGGTGGAGATGCGGGTGCGCGCACCGGATGCCTTCACGTTGATCATGGTCTGCCCGATCATCGCGCACCCGCCCATGCCGCCGAAGAAGCCAGAAACGATGTTCGCGACGCCCTGCCCCCAGGACTCCCGGGTCTTGTTCGAGTGCGTGTCGGTGACGTCATCGACGAGCTTGGCCGTCATGAGCGATTCCATGAGCCCGACGAGCGCCATCGCGAGCGCGTAGGGGGCGATGATCGTCAGCGTCTCCCACGTGAGGGGCACGTTCGGGACGAACAGCTCCGGCAGGCTACGAGGCAACTCGCCCTGGTCGCCGACGGTCGGCACGGTGATCGCGAACACGACCACCGCCGCGGTCACAATGATGATCGACACCAGTGGAGCCGGGACCACCTTGGTGACCTTCGGCATGAGCACCATGATCACCAGCCCCACGGCAACGAGCGGGTACACCATCCAGGGAACGCCGATGAGCTGCGGCAGCTGCGCGGTGAAGATCAGGATCGCCAAGGCGTTGACGAAGCCCACCATGACGCTGCGCGGGATGAACCGCATGAGCTTCGCGACGCCGAGCACCGCCAGCACGATCTGCAGGACGCCGGCCAGCAGCACGGTGGCGATGAAGTAATCCATGCCGTACTCACGGGCTACGGGCGCGATGACCAGTGCGATTGCGCCTGTGGCAGCGGTGATCATCGCGGGGCGTCCGCCGACGAACGCGATCGTCACCGCCATGACGAACGAAGAGAACAGGCCGACCTTCGGGTCCACCCCCGCGATGATCGAGAACGAGATCGCCTCCGGGATCAACGCCAGGGCGACGACGAGCCCGGCGAGGACCTCCCGCGTGAGAGTCCGCGGGCTCCTCAGCGCAGTGAGCACCGAGGGTTCGGGCCGGTACCGGCTCCGGTCGTCACTAGTTGTGGTCGCCGTCGTCATGGGCAGGCCTCCAGAGTCAGAATGGTCCGATGTGACACCATCGAAAGCGTGAGAGGGCGTCGGCGCGCGCCCAGGTCGCCCCAATCGGGGCTGGCCGTCGGGATGAAATCCGCCAGAACATGCGGCCACAAGCAACCCTAACGTAACGTGAATGTTGTCGGCGAACTGTAAGGAGCCGTGCCATGCCCGGAGGTGGAATGATGCAGATCGGCGAACTGGCCGAGCGCACGGAGCTGTCCTTGAGGACCCTGCGCCACTACGACGAGATCGGCCTCCTGGAGCCTTCGGGGCGCTCCGAGGGAGGCTTCCGCCTCTACACCGAGGGCGATTATCAGCGACTCATGCTCATCCGCAGAATGAAGCCGCTCGGGTACTCGTTGGAGCAGATGCGCGACCTCCTGCGGGCGCTGGACGCGGCTGGGGCCGAAAGTGTCTCCGGCGCCGAAGCTAAGCAACTCCTCGCCGAGTTCCTCACCGACGCGCAGCAGCGACGAGCGAAACTCGAGAAGCAACTCGCAGCCGCCGACGAGTTCATCGGCCTCCTGAGCGACCGCATCACGAGATAGACGCCGCACGCGTCGCCGGGACCTCCGTTCGGCAACCACGACTGGCCACTGACACGGGCGTGTGCGGCGGCTCGGGTCTCTTCGACGCGTCGGACGAGCAGTCCGCGGCCGGGTCCTGCTGCGCCCCTGCGCCGCAGCTCATCCAGCTCGACACGGCACCCGACGGCCGCTGAGCCGCGGACAACAGGGAGGGCAGGAACCAACCTTCCTGCCCTCCGTGCGTGCGATGCTGCTCAGCCCAGGAGCTCGGCGAGAAGAGTCTCGACGCGACCTTTGATCTCGTCCCGGATCGGACGCACCGACTCGATGCCCTGCCCGGCGGGGTCCTCGAGTTTCCAGTCCTCGTAGCGCTTGCCGGGGAAGAACGGGCACGCGTCGCCGCAGCCCATGGTGATCACCACATCCGACGCCTGCACCGCTTCGGTGGTGAGCACCTTCGGTTGCTCGGCGGTGATGTCGATGCCGACCTCGCGCATCGCATCGACGGCGACGGGGTTGATCTGATCGGCGGGCATCGAGCCCGCGGAGCGCACCTCGACACGGCCGCCTGCGAGCTCGCGGAGCCAGCCGGTGGCCATCTGAGACCGGCCGGCGTTGTGGACGCAGACGAACAGAACGGACGGCTTCTGAGCTTCGATCATTTTCGTTGTTCCTTCAATCTGAAAGTGTGGTGAGGAGGTCGCGGACGCGGCCTTCGATGTCGTGGCGGATCGCTTCGACCCCTTCGGGCGAGGCCAGCGCCGGGTCGCCGACCGCCCAGTCCTCGTAGCGGACGCCGGGGATGATCGGGCAGACGTCGCCGCAGCCCATCGTGATGACCACGTCGGCGGCGCGCACGGCGTCGTCGGTGAGCGGCTTCGGGAACGCCATCTCGGCTTCCTGCTCCCCCTCGATCTCGGAAAGCAGGGAACGCACGTGCGGGTGCACGTCCGAGGCCGGAGTCGATCCCGCGGAGCGGGCGATCACGCGGCCGTGGGCGAGCCGGTTGACGATCGCGGCGGCGAGCTGGGAGCGGCCCGCGTTCTGCACGCACACGAACAGTACCTGCGGCACCCCGGTCGCCCGGTCCCGGGCCAGATCGACGAGGCGCTGCCGGGCGAACCGTTCTGTCAGCGGGATCATGTGCTGCGTCAGCCTCGCCGACCGCACCAGACCCGCGTAGGACTCGCGCACGATCGCGATCACGAGTTCCCGGTTCATCCCGGTCAGCTCGTCCGCGAGTTGCTCCGCGAGGTGGGTCACCCGGGCGTCCATCCGCTGCAGCGCCTCGGCTCGCGCTGCGGTGTCTTCGGGCTCGTCCGTTGCGGCCGCGGCGGGAGCGAACGCGTCGAGGAGGGCAGCGACGGCGCGCTGCTTGCCCGGCGCAATGCGGTAGTAGACCCAGGTGCCGCGGCGCTCGGACAGCAGCATCCCGGTCTCCTTGAGGACCTTCAGGTGGTGCGAGACCGTCGGCTGGGACACGTCCGCGAGTTCCGCGAGATCGCAGACGCAGGACTCGCCGCGCGGATCGGTCGCGATCGCGGAGAGCATCCGCAGGCGCAGCGGGTCAGCGAGCGCCTTCAGCGCGACGGCGACGGTCGCAGCGACTTCGGCGCCGATGGCATGCGTCGCGGACGGCGCGCAGGTCTCTGCGTCGGGGATGACGGCGCTATCGGTCATGACGTCCTCGATTCAGGGATGGAGGCGGTTTCGGTGGCGTAGGGGTCGGAGTGGAACCAGGCCTTCGCGACCCAGAGCGAGACGTACACGAGGCCCATGAGCACCGGCACTTCGATGAGCGGGCCGACGACCCCGGCGAGAGCTTGACCGGACGCCGCACCGAAGGTGCCGATCGCGACCGCAATGGCCAGCTCGAAGTTGTTGCCGGCGGCGGTGAACGCGAGCGTCGCCGACCGGGCGTACCCCAGGCCGAGGGTCTTGCCGAGCAGGATGCCGGCGAACCACATCAGCGCGAAGTAGACCAGCAGCGGAAGGGCGATCCTCGCGACATCGAGCGGCTTGGAGGTGACCTGTTCTCCCTGCAGGGCGAACAGGAGCACGATCGTGAACAGCAGCCCGTACAGCGCCCACGGCCCGATCGTCGGGAGGAACTCATGCTCGTACCACGCGCGCCCCTTCCGCTTCTCACCGATCCAGCGTGACGCGAATCCCGCGACCAGTGGGACGCCGAGGAAAACGAGCACGTTCACCGCGATCTCCCAGACCGAGATCTCGAGCCCTTGCGCATCCAGGCCGAGCCAGCCCGGCAGCACGGTCAAGTAGAACCAGCCCAGCACCGAGAACATGACGATCTGGAACACCGAGTTGATCGCGATCAGCACCGCTGTCGCCTCGCGGTCACCGCAGGCCAGATCGTTCCAGATCACGACCATAGCGATGCAGCGGGCGAGCCCGACGATGATCAGGCCCGTGCGGTATTCGGGAAGGTCCGGCAGGAAGATCCACGCCAGCGCGAACATCACCGCGGGCCCCACGAGCCAGTTCAGCACGAGCGAGGAGACCAGGAGTTTCTTGTCCCCGGTGACGGCAGCGATCTTGTCGTAGCGAACCTTCGCGAGCACCGGGTACATCATCACCAGCAGGCCCAGCCCGATCGGGATCGAGATCCCGCCGATCTCCATCGCGGACAGCGCGTCCGAGAGCGCCGGCACGAAACGCCCGAGCAGCAGCCCCGCGACCATCGCGAGGCCGATCCACAGCGGGAGCCACTTGTCGAGGGTGGAGAGCCGTTTCGGGGCGGCGCGCGTCAGAACGTCGGTCATGCGAGCATCTCCTCGAACTTCGCGATGTAGACGGGCTTCGGGTGTGCGCCGATCAGCACGCCCACGCGCTCCCCGTTCCGATAGAAGCCGAGGGTCGGGATCGACGTCACGCCGACCGCCGTCACCGTCTCGGGGTTCCGATCGGCGTCGACCTTCACGATCTTCACTCGGTCCGCGTACTCGCCGGCGAGCTGATCCAGGATCGGGGCGATCGCCTTGCACGGGCCGCACCAAGCCGCCCAGATATCGACTACAACGGGCAACTCGGACCCGAGTACTTCGGCTTCGAAGGTAGCGTCAGTGACAGAGGTGACCGTACTCATACGGAGACCTCCAGAACAGGTGTCGGAACGTCGACTGGTGCGAGGCTCGACAGGTAATGCTGGGCGTCCTGCGCGGCCGCACAGCCGGTGCCCGCGGCGGTGATCGCCTGCCGGTACGTGTGATCGACGAGGTCACCGGCAGCGAACACCCCGGCCAGGCCCGTCCGCGTCGACGGGTGCGCGACCCGCACGTACCCGTCCGCGTCGGTGTCGACCTGCCCGGCCACGAGCTCGGAGCGCGGGTCGTGCCCGATCGCGACGAACACCCCGGTCGCGTCGAGCGTGCGCTCGGCCCCGGTGATCGTGTCGCGCAGCCTGAGCCCGGTGACCTGGTCGTCGCCGAGGATCGCGGCGACCTCGCTGTTCCAGGCGACCTCGATCTTCGGGTCATCCAGGACGCGCCGCGCCATGATCTTCGACGCCCGGAACTCATCCCGGCGGTGCACCACGGTCACTTTCGACGCGAACCGGGTGAGGAACAATGCCTCCTCCATCGCGGAGTCCCCGCCGCCGACCACAGCAACTTCCTTGTCACGGAAGAAGAACCCGTCGCACGTCGCACACCAGGACACCCCGTGCCCGGACAGGCGCTCTTCGTCGGGGAGGCCCAGCTTGCGGTAAGCGGAGCCCATCGTCAGAACCACCGCCCGCGTCCGGTACGTCACTCCGTTGCCCGTCTCGACTACCTTCACATCGCCGTCGAGTTCGAGGCGGATCGCGTCGTCGTAGACGATCTGAGCACCGAATCGCTCGGCTTGAGCCCGCATCGACTCCATCAGCTCCGGACCCTGCACGCCGGCCACGAAGCCCGGGAAATTCTCCACGTCGGTCGTCGTCATCAATGCCCCGCCCGCGGTCACAGAACCGGCAATCACCACCGGCGCGAGACCGGCGCGCGCTGCGTACACCGCTGCCGTGTATCCAGCCGGACCGGACCCGACGATCACCAGTTCATTCTCTTGGTTCGACACACTTCTATATTGACACTTATCAAATCAATAGACAAGTCGAGCGGCGGATCGTCCTGTGACACTCCCTGCCGCGCGGCGCATCGCGCGCGAGGGCGGACACCCCACCGTTGGCGCAGCTCGTTCGCCACGCGCGGCCTGCTCCTGAGCGGACAGCCAGCGCCGTCTGTGGCCCCGCGGGTGGACACCATGTGGACACAACCTGCTCAGATTCAGACCGGTTCGGCTGATCAGAACCGAACGAGACGAGACTCGATCGCAGCCCGCACTCCCTTGATTTCTCGCGGCAGGACGACCCATCCCGCGTGATTCCGCGCCCCTCCGGCAGCACCAAAACCCAGCCGTCAGCAGTTTCGACTCCCGCCGTCGCGTCTCTTCTTCAGCGTGGCGACTGCGGGAGCGTGAGCGTGCCTGCGGTGATGTCCGCCGCGACCGAGCTGAGCCGGGTCTGGGTGTTGCGGGCGTGGGATCGGATGAGGTTGAATGCGGCGTCCATGTCGACGCCGTGGCTCTGGGCGATGTACCCCTTGGCCTGCTCGATGATCACGCGGCTGTCCAGGGCATGCTGCAGCTGCCGCTGAGCCAGGACGGACTCGTTGACGAGTCGCTGTTGCAGGATGCTGATCGTGGCGATGTCGGCGAGGGTTCTCGCGGCGACCGCGTCGGGCGCGTTGAGTTCGCCGGTGTGGCCGCGGAACAGGTTGAGAGACCCGATGGTCGAGTCGCGGAGCCGCATGGGGATGGCGTGGATCGCGCAATACCCGGATTCGCGCGCTGCGGCGGCGAACGCGGGCCACCGGCGCGCGGCCGCCTGCAGGTCGGGAACCGAAATATCCTTGCCTGTGGTGACCGCGTCAACGCACGGGCCTTCACCTTCACGCAGCTGCATCAGGCCGATGAGCTGACTGCGTTCGCTCGTCGAGACCATTACTTCGAGCTCCAGCGCGGGGCTGGCCAGGAGGATGCCTGCGGCGGACGCGTCGAAGAGGTGAATGCACTCGTCGACGAGCAGCTGGAGGACCTCGACGACATCGAAGTCGTCGACGAGAGAATCCGCCAGCATGGAAACGGTGTGCAGAATCCGGTCTTCTCGGGTGCGCATGAGTCATTCTCCGGCTCTGTCGAGTGGGGGTGGGCTGAAGTCGAGGCGACGGCCGATGACGTCCGCTGAGATCTCGGCGATGCTGCGCCCGGATGAGAAGGCGTGCGCGCGCAAGACGAGAAGCGCGTCGTCGACCCCGATGCCGAGTTGCGCCGCGACCATGCCGGATGCTTGGTGCATTTCGCGGCGAGAGTACTTCCCACCCGCCATGCCCTCATCCGCACGGTTCACCTCGTCGAGGGCGCGTCGCAGCACCTGGCGCGAGACGATCTCCGCGAGGACGCTGACATCGCCGACGGTCTTGTCGGAGAGCCGCCGTGAGGCGTGCATGTAGAGATCGACGGATCCGACGCTGAGATTGCCGACATACAGCGGAAATGCGTAAAGCGCTCCGATATCGAGAGCGCGGAGAGCTTCGGCGGCAGCGGGCCAACCGGCACCGCCGGCGTGCTGCAAGTCAGGCTCCAGCACGGGGAGCCGTGTCCGCAGCGCTTCCCAGCACGGCCCCTCACCCAGGTCGATCTGGATCTCATCGATCCGTGCCGCGACGAGGCTGCTGGCGCAAACCGTCTGACTGCCGAGAGGGCGCCCCAGCGTGGAGATGACCGCTCCCGAGACATTGGCGGCGCCGACGAACGCGCCACAGAGGTCGTCGTGAGCGCCGGCGACGGTGAGCATCGTGATCGCAGCGGCGAACGCCGCGCGGTCATCGCCCGGCAGCGGCATGCTCATAAGATCCACCAGTTCCTCGTCGGACAGTACGGCGCAAGGTCTAGGTTCACAGGCTGCGGCGCTCCGCGACAAGGGGGCAATCGAACGGGTCGCGCTCACCCAGCCCCACCCGGTTGATGTAGCGCAGCACGATTCCGTACGAGGCGAACAGGCCGGTCTCGGTATACGGGATGCCCAGGCGCCTGCAGTACGTACGGACGAGGGGAGCGGCGCTCTTCAGGTGCGGGCGGGGCATCGAGGGAAACAGATGATGCTCGATCTGGTAGTTCAGGCCCCCCATCAATGTGTCGACGAACCTCCCCCCGCGGATGTTCCGGCTCGTCAGTACCTGCCGGCGGAGGAAGTCGAGTTTCACGGTCGCGGGAACCAATGGCATCCCCTTGTGGTTCGGGGCGAAGGACGCCCCCATGTAGAACCCGAACAGCCCCAGCTGCACGGCGAGGAAGGCCGCCGCGATCCCCGGGGACAGAACGAGGAACACCAGCGCGATGAATCCGCCGATGCGGATCGTGAGGAACACGATCTCCACCCACCGCCGGTCCACGTGCTCGCGCCGGACCACCCGCGCGATGCTGGAGAGGTGGAGCGACACCCCCTCCAGCAGCAGGATCGGGAAGAAGAACACACCCTGGTGGCTGATCAGCCAGCCGGAGATGGGGTTACGGCGGCGCTCGGCCTGCTCGGGGGTGAATGAGATCACCGGCAGGTCGATGTCGGGATCGCTGCCTTCCTTGTTCGGATTGGCGTGGTGGCGGGTGTGCTTGTGGCGCCACCACCCGTAGCTGAGTCCGACCAGAAGGTCCGCGATGATCAGGCTCGTCCAGTCGTTCCACTTGCCGGACACGAAGATCTGCCGGTGCGCGGCGTCGTGACCGAGGAACGCGATCTGGGTGAAGATGAGCGCGAACCCTGCCGCGGTCGCCAGCTGCCACCAGGTGTCTCCGATGATCACGAACACGACCGCCGCCGCCGCGAGGACGAGGGGCGACAACGTGAGCTTCGCCCAGTAGTACCCGTACCTGCGGCGCATCAGTCCGGTGCCCTGAATCCGCGCCGCAAGCGCGGTGAAATCGCTCGGACCTGTCGCGCGGACCCGCGACGGGCGCGCCCCGCCTGCGCCGGCGGGTGCGGCGGGCACGACGGCGCTCATCGGCGCACCCCGGCGAACTCGCGCGCTGGCAGCGATCCCGACGGCTGCTGCGCCGGCACCGGTTCATCGACAGCCCACAGACCGTTGACGGTGTTCGCCGCGCGCTCGAGCGCCGACAGCCACGCGCGATTGATCGGTATGGGTGACGACTCGGCGAACTCGAATCGCAGCGGGATCATCGGCGACAGCCAGAGCGTGATGGCGCGGCCGTCTTCTCCCGTACAGGAATAGCAGAACGATTCACCGTGACGGAGCTTGGTGATGATCACGATCTGCAGATGCGCAAGCGTGCGATCCGCAACGGAGCAGGCGTACTCAGACGCCCCATACCTCAACGTGCCCACAGCTACTCCGTCCCCGCGCGTCCACACATCCTGAAAGTGGAGTCGACCGGGGTCCGGGGCAACTTCATTCACAATCTACGACATCGCGTGTGCGTTGGGAATACCGCCGCCAGCAGTGTCATCGCCGCGAAACGTTCGTCGGCGCTGTCTGCCGTTCGAACCTTCGCCTACGATCTGCGCATGGGCACTATCGAACCCGGGTGGTACGACGACGGCTCCGGCCGCCAACGATGGTGGGACGGCACCGCCTGGGGCGAGCACTACGTCGACATGAGCGGGTCGACCGTCGAGTTGCAGACCTCGACGCCGGGCATCGTCGCTGCGCAGGTCGCGGGCTGGTACGACGACGGACGCGGCCGCCTGCGCTGGTGGGATGGTCACCGCTGGGGTGCGCAGACGCAGATCCCCGCCGGAGCCCGCTCGTTCGCCGGGGTCTCGCTCGCCGGCGACTGGATCCACTACGCCGACCTGAGCCAGCCGGTCAGCGGCGTCATGGCGTCGTTCGAGAGCGGGCGCGACATCGGCGGGAAGTCGACGCTCACGCGAGCGGCTGCGCGCGGATCGCTCTTCGGGCCGACCGGGCAGCTCACCGAGGCGACCTTCGCGAAGCGGATCGACCGCCGCCGGCTCTACCTCGCCATCGACGGTCCCGAGCAGTTCTGGATCGTGCCCGCACACGGGGCGCGCACTGCACAGGCCGCCGCTTTCGTCGCCGACGTCAACGACGCCGCGCGGCACTACCGCCGCCGATAGCGTCGCGGCTCACTTGGAGATGAGGCTGCAGGCCGCGTCGTCGTCGGCGCTCGTGCACACGACGAGCTGCGTGCCGTCGACGAGCGCCTCGGGAACTTCGAAGCCCCACGCGTAGGTGTACGTCTTGCCAGCCGTCATCGGGACTTCCACGGCGCGCGGCGACACGGCATCCGCCGTGAACGAGTCGTCTGCGGTCGAGCGCAACACGGGCGCGACGTCGACATCGCTCTGCCCGTCTTCGGTCGTCCACTGCGCGACGTTGACCGTCACCCACTGCGACCCGTCGGCGGGGTCGCCGAGCGTGGCCGCGGCCGCGTCGTCGGGCGCCGTCGCGCTCCACACCTGCAGGTCGAGGCCGTCGACGCCGACGCGGTCGCCCGCGGCGGCCGGCGTCTCGTACGACGATGCCGCGACCGACGCCGTGGGGGTCGGCTCGGCGGATCCACCGGCAGAGCAGCCGGCGAGCGCGAGAGCGGCGAGAGCGGACAGGGACAGAACAGCGGCACGACGCGCGCGCATGACGAACACCTCTTCAGTTCGGGGATGGGATGCCTTCCACGGTACCCCCGTACGCGGAGCCCGGGGTCCGGAGCAGCCGTTGCAATCCGCGCGCTCTCGATTGGCGCGCCCGCAACGCCCCTGGGACACTGGATGCCATGACGACCGCGCCGCGCCAGATCTTCGATCCCGAGGGACGTGCCATCCCCTACGTCATCGACGGGGAGGGTCCGACGGTCGTGCTGCTGCCGGCATCCGGCTTCGACATCGTCACGCTCGGAACCCTGGCGAGCATCCTCGTCGAAGAGGACTTCCGCGTGCTGCGGATCGGCTCACGCCGCCCCGCCGACACGACGCCGACCCTCCACGACCTCGCGCGTGACGTCGTCGAGATCATGGACCACACCGGCGTCGAGGACGCCTGGATCGGCGGGCATGCGTTCGGCGGCACGATCGCCCGCATCGTCTCGGTCGACAACGCCGACCGAGCGAACGGCGTGCTCATGCTGGCCGCGGAGGGGCCGACCGCGCCGACGGATGCCGCCGTCGCCGCCCTGCGCACGGTGTTCACGACCGACGACGACGCCGCGGCCCTCGCCGCCCTGCCCGCCCTGATCGGGGCTTCGGCGGATGCCGAGCACGCGTGGACGATCGTCCGGGCCGCCCGCGACGCCGACGTCGTCGCGATGCACGACGCCGCCGTCGCCGCGACGCCCTCCGCAGAATGGAGCGACCTCGCCCCCGGCATCCCGGTGCTCATCGTGACCGGGTCGGACGACGGCGTCGCCGCGCCGCAGGATGCGGAGCAGCTGCAGGCCGCCGCACCCGACCGCGTCACGGTCGTGCGCCTCGACGAGGTCGGACATCTGTTCCCCGTGACGCACCCCGGCGAGACATCGTGGGTCATCGAGGACTACCTCGACTGGGACTGACTCTCCGGCGGTTCGCAGGTACGCGGCCTACCCTCGGGGCAACGGCGTCGACGCTCCGCCGACGCCCCGGCCGAGGAGGTCTCGGATGCGCAAGAACCTCGTCTCCGCCGCGGTCGTCGCCGCGGTCTTCGCCCTGACCGCCTGCGCCCCGGGAGCCACCATGCCAGAGCCCACGCCCTCCGCCAGCACGCGACCGCCGTTCCAGACGACGACCCCCGGCCCGGTCGGCCCCACCGGCACTCCCGCCGCCGTGTCGGATGCGCAGTGGGATGCCATCGTCGCCGACCTCGAGGCGCGCGACGTGACGGCGACGCCCGAGCTCGTCTCGGCCGAGGCCGTCGTCTTCAACGACGGGTCGCTGGGCTGCGCGAGCCCCGGTCAGTCGTACACGCAGGCCCAGGTCGACGGCATGCGCGTGATCGTCACGGCCGACGGTCAGACCTACGACTACCGCTTCGGCACCACCGACGACCCCAAACTCTGCACCCGCTGACCCGCCCGCCACCGCCGGCATCCCCCCACACGCCCGCGAGACCCGGATCCCGCGTCGAGACCGGCGGTGTGAAGCACCGGTCTCGACGCGAAAAGCGGGTCTCGCGGGGTCGGAAAGGGGGCGGTTACTTGAGCTTCACCAGCACCGCCTCGCCGGCACCCGACGGGTTGTCCATCACGACGACCATCGCGCCCAGCGGCTTCTGCGCCGCGACCTGCGCCGCGTTGACCGCCAGGTCGACCGACGCAGAGCCGCGCTGCGGCACCTCGAGGTACTGGCCGTTGCTGATCGCCGGCGCCGACGGGTCGTACGTCGCCCACCCGTCGATGCTGTCCTCACCGCCCGACAGCCCGAAGGTCTGCACCGAGTAGTCGAACGCGCCCGTGATCCCGAGGTCGCTCGCGTACACCGGCAGCAGCAGCGTGCTGCTGTCGGTCGGCGCCTGCGTCAGGAACCCGCTCGCGCCGAGCGCACCGGTCTTGGCGTTCACGATGAACACCTCGGCCAGGCCGTCCGTGTCGCCCGCGCGCACCGCGCCCGAGTCGTACGAGAGCACGATCCAGTCGGCCTCGCCGTCGCGGTCGGCGTCGATGATGACGTCGTACTCGTTGCTGGCGGCGTTCGACCACCGCTTGTGCATGTTGAGCGCGAACACCATCAGCTGGTCACCGTCGGCGGCGAACGACTGCACACCCGCCGCGCGGATGTCGTAGCCGTTGTCGGCGAGCGAGGTCGGGGCATCCTTGTCGTCCGACAGGCCCCACGTGTACACGTCGGCTCCCGCCGGCAGCGCGCCGAACAGGTTCCACAGCGTGACCTTCTTGGTGGCGTCGGCGACCTGCTGCTTCTTCGTGAACAGCGCGCTCGTCAGCGACGACACGGTGCTGTTCGAACGCGGCACCAGCAGGTACGGCACTCGCAGCGTCGAGTCCTGCGCGGTCAGCACGATGTCGCCCGAGATCTCGTAGAACGAGAACTGGTCGTCACCGGCGGTCGAGCTCGGCACGTCCTTCGCCGCGGCGGTGACGGTCAGCAGCAGCTTCGCGGTAGCGCCCGGCTTGACGGTGATCGACTTCGACGACAGCGACACCTTCGCCTTCACGGATGCCGCAGAGGGCGCCGTCGACACGCTGTACGTCACCGGACGGGTGCCGTCGTTGCGCACCGTCACGGTCTTGATGCCACCGAATCCGAGCGGCGACTCCTGGAAGCCGAAGCTCAGCGCCGACTCGCGCGCCCAGCCGCTCTCGGTGCGGAACGCGTCACCGGTGGCGGTCACGGTCGTCGCGACGGCTTGCGCTGCGTCGACGAGCCCCACTCCCCCGATGGTGAGGTCCTGCCCGGCGACCTTGTCGGGGTCGGCGGTCGAGACGAGCGAGGCGGCGATCTGCGGGGCGCTCCACGCGGGGTGCGACTGCACCGACAGCGCGGCGACGCCGGCGACGTGCGGTGCCGCCATCGACGTGCCCGAGAGGATCGCCGCGCCGCTGCCCGAACCGACGGCGGCCGAGGCGATCGAGACGCCGGGGCCCGCCACGTCGGGGCTGATGGCGCTGTCACCCGATCGCGGACCGGCCGACGTGAACGATGCGTAGGCGCGGAACCCGGGGTTCGCGATCTGCGCGGCCGCGAACGTCGCCGTCGCGCCGGTCGTGAACACGGGGCCCGACGACGAGCGGACACCCAGGAACGGGATCGTCACGGTGTACTGCTCGCCCGTGTCGGCGTTCTCGGTGATCATGCCCTCGTACGGCGGCAGGTCGTCGGTCGTGTTGACCATGAGCGCGGCGGCCGCGCCGGCCTGCTGGGCGTAGATCGCCTTCGACACGCGAGCGCACGTGCCGCGCGTCGAGACGGCGAGCTGTCCGCCGCCTTCCGTCACACCGGCCTTCGTGTAGGCCGCGACCGAGCAGCCGAGCGCTTCGTTCTCGGGCGTCGTCGGGTCATCGACGAGCCGCACGACGGTGAGCGTTCCGAGGCCCTCGAGCGACGCGCCGTTCGCGTTGATCGCCTCGACGGCCTGGCCGTCGACGGTCACCGTCGCACCGGGGAAGTTCTCCGAGCTGTCGACCGCCGACACCGCGACGACGCCGTCGCCGGTGCCCGGCGAGCCGGTCAGGTACGGGTTGTGACCCGAGTTGCCGGCGGATGCCACGACGACGACACCGGCGCCGACCGCGTTGGCCGCAGCGACGGCATCCGGGTCGTCACCGCGCCCGAACGACGAGCCGAGCGACAGATTCACGACATCCATGCCGTTCGCGACCGCCCAGTCGAGGGCAGGCACTACGACGTCGGTCGACCCGTCGCAGCCGAACACGCGGATCGCGTACAGGTCGGCCTGCGGCGCGACGCCGGGCCCGACGCGGAAAGTGTTCGACGGCGTGGTCGAGTCGTACGGCCCCTCGAAGGTCGTGCCGTCCGCGAGGACGCCCGATCCGCCCGCGGTGCCCGCGACGTGCGAGCCGTGACCCTGGCAGTCGAGCGGGTTGTCGTCGGGCGTGGGCACGGGCTGGTAGCTGTCGCTCGCCGGGTCGGCGTTGTAGCTGTCGCCGACGAGGTCGATGCCACCCTTCACGCGGGGAGCCTCAGGTCCGTACAGCGCCGGGTCGGCGGACGACGCCTCGGCGGCGTGCGCCGCGTCGTAGGCCTCGGGCGTGCCGGGGCCACCGAACGTCGCGTGCGTGTAGTCGATGCCCGTGTCGATGATCCCGACCTTGACGTTCTCGCCCGTGTAGCCCGTGTTCTGCCAGACCTCGGGCACGCCGAGGAATGGCACCGAGACGGCGTTGTCGAGCTCGTACGTCCGCACCGGGTGGATCGCGACGACACCCGGCAGTTCGGCGACCGCATCGAGGTGCTCGGCGGGAACTGTCGCCTGGATGCCGTTGTACGCCGACTGCATCTCCGCCTGAACCTCGCCGCCGCTCGCCGCGATCTCATCGCTCACCGGAGCCTGTGCCGCCTGCAGCGAATCCTTGACGTCGTCACGCTCGGCGTCGGAGAGCTCGCGACCCTTCTCGGCCTCGACGACGGCGACCGGGTCGCCCTCCATCTCGATGACGACGGTCACCTTTCCATCCGCGCCGATGGCAGACGGGGTGAACGCGGAATCGATCGCGCCATGCGATTCTGCGGCGCGCAACCGCGACGACGGGTCGTCGTCGGGCGTCGCCGCAAGGGCTGCGGAAGCGGGGAGCGTCAGCGCGATCGCGCCGACGACCGCCAGAATGCGTCGTTGCAAGGGGGATCCACCTTTCGTGCAGGGGCAGTGCCACGCCGGGGGTAGGTAGTGGCTGAAAGGAGGCTATGCATCCGCTGGACGAGGCGGAAGGGTGGGGATGCCAGGATGAGAACATCCTCATCCTCGGGGTGGGCGGTCAGGCGATGCGCGTGCCGGGTGGCAGCGTGCGCGCGGGGGTGCGAGTGCGCAGCCACGCCCACCACAGCAGCAGTGCCGCCAGGACGACCTGCACCCCGAGCCCCACGAACCAGCTGGGAACGGTCTCGGCGATGATCTGCTCGGGCGTCGGCGAGTCTTCGCCCGGTCCGTACGACGCCGGATCGCAGTCGTCCCACGTGCTCTCCAGCGGGGGCGACAGCTGCGCGCTGCGTACGCCCGATTTGATCCAGCCGAACATGTCGTCGGGGTTGCCGTAGGTGTCGAAGTTCGTGGGCGTGGCATCGGCGAGGATCACGAACGGATTGGCCGAGAGCATCCACCACACGTAGTCGTATCGGGGCATGCGGTACGTCGTCGTCTGCCAGTCGTCGCAGACCATGTTCTCGACGTCGCCGTAGCAGCTGTCCGATCCGTCGCGGCACTCCATGTTGCCGTACGCGTCGGTCGCCGCGTAGCGCGACTTCGAGACCGCCTCGCTGGAGACCGCCGAGCCGATCAGCCCGAAGCCGATCAGCGTGCCGACGGCGAGCGCCGCGACGACGAGATACGTGACCGCGACCGAGAACAGCGGCCGCGCGAGGATGCCCGACAGCGCCACCCCGATCGCGGCGATGATCCCCGTCTCGATCACGAGGATCGCGAGCGAGGTCAGGATCGTCCACGGCAGGACGCCTCCCGCGAATGTCGCGACGATCAGGAAAGGGACGGCGACGAGCGCGAACGCGAGCCCCGTGATCCATGCGGCGACGAACTTGCCGAGCAGGATCTCACCGGTCGTGGCGAGGGTGACCTGCACGGGCGCGAGGGTCGCGGCATCCCGGTCGCCGTTGATGCTGTTGCCGCTCAGCGTCGGCGACACCAGCAGGACGAGCAGCAGCGTCACGTAGACGACGACCGAGTACACGCCGGCGCCGCTCTGCTCCCAGCCGCCGAACGAGAGGAACGCGAGGCCGGTCACGCCGATCAGCACGAGCGCGAACACCCCGAGCAGGACGTACCACGACACGGTCCTGACGCGCTGCAGCAGTTCGAGGCGCGCGATGGTCCACAGCCGGCCGCCGTTCATGACCGGCCCCCTTCGAGGTCGAGGAAGGTGTGTTCGAGGATGCCGGTCGCCGCAGCGAACTCGGCGACGGGCAGCCCCGCGGCGATCAACGCGGCGAGCGCCGACGCGGCGTCGTTGTCGGTCACGAACGCGACGAGCACGTCGCGCCGATCGATCGGGATCAGCGCGGCGTCGAGTCCCAGCGTCTGTGCGATGGGCACGACGGCGGCGCGCGCGTCACGGTCGGCGAGGCGGATGCGCCACGTCCGCTGGCGCGTCGCCGCGGCGGCGACGCGTTCGGAGCTCACCGTCGCCCCCTCGACGAGGAAGACCGCGTCGTCGACGACCTCTTCGAGCTCCGACAGCACGTGGCTCGAGATCAGGACGGTGCGCCCCTCGGCGGCGAGTCGGCGCAGCAGCGTCCGCAGTTCGATGCGCGCCTGCGGATCGAGGCCCGATGCGGGTTCGTCGAGCAGCAGCACACGCGGGTCGTGCACGAGCGCGCGCGCCAGACCCAGGCGCTGCTTCTGCCCGCGTGAGAAGACGCGCGCCGGCCGGTCGGCGAGAGGGCCGAGGCCCACCTCGTCGAGCAGTCGCGCCGCTCCGGCTGCGGCATCGTCACGCCCGATGCCGTACAGGCGCGCGGTCATGACGAGAGTCTCGCGCGCCGTCAGCGACGGCCACGCGCCGAGCGCGTCCGGCATCCAGCCCACGGCCGCACGGGCCGCGGCCGGGTCGCTGATGGGGTCGACGCCGCCGATGCGGATCTCGCCCGCATCGGGGGCGAGCAGCGACGCGAGCATGAGCAGCAGCGTCGTCTTGCCCGAGCCGTTCGGGCCGACGAGCCCTGTGACCGCGCCCGCACGGGCTTCGAGGGTGACGTCGCGGACGGCGTGCACGTCGCCGAACGAGCGGCGCACGCCGGTGGCGACGATGCCAGGGGAGTCCATGCCTTCACCCTATGGGGCGGCTCTGCCGTCGCCGCTGTGCCGCGTGGCGCGTCAGCGGAAGAACGCGAGGCCCAGATCGGGATGGTCGACGAACACCCCGTCGACGCCCGATTCGGCGATCACCCGCCACTCCGCCTCGTAGTCGCCGAATGCACTCTTGTCGCGCCCGCGGCGGAATTGGCCGATCAGGAAGGCGTTCTCGGGGCGACACGTCCACGTGAACACCCGCAGCCCGCGCGCGTGCGCGTCGGCGACGACCGGCGCCGGGCCCGCGGTGCGGCCGCGCCGATCGGGGTCGAGGATCATGCGCTTGTCGACGCTGATCCCGTCGACGGCGCCCGCCAGCCGGTCGAGACCGGCCGGGCTCGCCTGGTCGCGGTACGTGAGGGCGGCGGCGCCGTGCGCGCTCGTCAGATCGAACGGCGACCCGGCGGACTCGAGCAGGTAGACGTAGGTGCCGCGGATGCCGAGGGCGCGCACCTCGGTGAGGATCGACTGCTCGAACGCCTCGAGATACAGGGGCAGCTCTCCGTCGCCCCAGCGCGCCGCCCGCAGTTCGGCGGCGATCGATCCGGCCACGTCGTAGCCCAGACCGGCGAAGTACGTCGCGTGCTTGATCTCGAGCACGACACCGATCTCGCGGCCCTGATCCAGGCTCGCCTGCCGCACCAGGTCGAGCACGTCGCGCAGTCGCAGCGGCGGCTGCTCGCCGTCGAAGCTCGCGCTGCCCGGGCGCAGCTTGGGCAGACGCTCGCGGCAGCGGAGCGTCGCGAGCTCCGCCCACGTGAAGTCCTCGGTGAACCATCCCGTGAGCTCCGCCCCGTCGATGCGCTTGGTCGTGCGACGACCGGCGAACTCGGGCCGATCGGCGACGTCGGTCGTCGACCCGATCTCGTTCTCGTGGCGCACCACGAGCACGCCGTCCGCCGTGAAGACGATGTCGGGCTCGACGGCATCCGCCCCCAGCGCCAGCGCCAGGTCGTACGACGAGCGGGTGTGCTCGGGGCGATAGCCCGGCGCACCGCGGTGACCGATCACGAGCGGACGACGACGCGGCATGGTCTCAGGCTATCGAGCGCGCCTTTCCCCACGTGCCGCCGGGGACTCACAGTGCGCCCACAGCGCAAAGCCTGCCGCCCGGAACAGGGGTCGGATACGCTGGAGTCCCGCAGGTATCCGCTGCGGCACCCTTCGCATTGGAGAGAGACCACCATGGCCTCGAGCAGCAACCCCGCCTTCAACAATCCGGCGTTCCAGGAGAAGGGCGCTCAGCGCCCGGGCCTGACCCCGCCGGCTGCCCAGACCCAGTTCGCCACCTCTTCGGCGCAGTCGGTCGACCTCGCCGCGCAGGCCCAGATGGAGGGCGCGTTCGCCGCCCCCGCCGCCGGCGCGATCGAGACCGGTCGCATGACCGTCGAAGACACGGTCATCAAGACGGTCGGCCTGTTCGCCGTCCTGCTCGTCACGGCCGTCGTCGGCTGGATCTGGACGATGTCGCCGGTCACCGCCGCCAACCCGGTGCCGACGATGATGCCGTGGATCATCGGCGCCCTCGGCGGTTTCGTCATGTCGATGGTCGTCATCTTCGGCTCGCGCAAGAAGATCCGCCCCGGCCTCATCCTCGGCTACGCCGCGTTCGAGGGCCTGTTCGTCGGCGGCATCTCGGCGTACTTCGAGTACATCTGGCCCGGCATCGTCGTGCAGGCGACGCTCGCGACCCTGTCGGTCGTCGGCGTGACGCTCGCGCTCTTCGCGAGCGGCAAGATCCGCGCGTCGAAGAAGGCCACCAAGGTCTTCATGATCGCGATGATCGGCTACCTGGTCTTCTCGCTCCTCAACGTCATGCTCATGCTGTTCAACGTGCCGCTCGCCGGTGGCGCGTTCGGTCTGCTGAGCCAGGAGGTCGCCGGCATCCCGCTCGGCCTCATCATCGGCGTGCTGGTCGTCATCATGGCGGCGTACTCGCTCGTGCTCGACTTCGACTCGATCCAGCAGGGCGTGCGCAACGGGGCTCCCCGCCAGTACGCCTGGATGGGCGCCTTCGGCATCATGGTGACGGTCGTCTGGCTCTACATCGAGATCCTCCGCATCATCGCGATCCTGCGCAGCAACTGAGGCGCAGACCGCAACGCAGAAGGCCCGTCCGGTTCGCCGGACGGGCCTTCTGCATCGTGCGGGTCACTCCCACTCGATGGTCCCCGGGGGCTTGCTCGTCACGTCGAGCACGACCCGGTTGACCTCGCGGACCTCGTTGGTGATGCGGTTCGAGATCTTCGACAGCACGTCGTAGGGCAGGCGGGTCCAGTCCGCGGTCATCGCGTCTTCCGACGAGACCGGACGAAGGACGATCGGGTGCCCGTAGGTGCGGCCGTCACCCTGCACGCCGACCGAGCGCACGTCGGCCAGCAGGACGACGGGGCACTGCCAGATCTCGCCGTCGAGGCCGGCCTTCGTCAGCTCTTCGCGGGCGATGGCGTCGGCATCCTGCAGAATCTCGAGACGGTCAGCGGTGACCTCACCCACGATGCGGATGCCGAGGCCGGGCCCCGGAAAGGGCTGCCGGCCCACGATCGCCTCGGGCAGGCCCAACTCGCGGCCGATCGCGCGGACCTCGTCTTTGAAGAGGGTGCGCAGCGGCTCGACGAGCTCGAACTGCAGATCCTCGGGCAGGCCGCCCACGTTGTGGTGGCTCTTGATGTTGGCGGTGCCCGTGCCGCCGCCGGATTCGACGACGTCGGGGTAGAGCGTGCCCTGCACCAGGAAGCGCATCGGGTCGCCCTCGGCGGCCGCCTCGGCGATCAGGTCGGACTGCACCTTCTCGAACGCGCGGATGAATTCGCGACCGATGATCTTCCGCTTCTGCTCGGGGTCGCTGACCCCGGCCAGCGCGGTCAGGAACGTCTCGCGCGCGTCGACGGTGATCAGCCGGACGCCCGTGGATGCCACGTAGTCGTTCTCGACCTGCTCGCGCTCGCCCTTGCGCAGCAGCCCGTGGTCGATGAACACGGCGACGAGCTGGTCGCCGACGGCCTCGTGCACGAGCGCCGTCGAGACGGCCGAGTCGACACCGCCGGACAGCGCCGAGAGCACCCGCCCCGTGCCGATCTGCGCGCGGATGCGTGCGACCTGCTCGGCGATGACGTTGCCGCTATTCCAGTCGGCGGGAAGTCCTGCGGCTTTGTGCAGGAAGTTGACGATCACGTCCTGGCCGTGGTCGGAGTGCTTCACCTCGGGGTGCCACTGCACGCCGTAGAAGCACTTCTCGGCGCTGCCGAAGGCGGCCACCGGGGTCGCGGCGGTGGATGCCAGCACCTCGAATCCCTCGGGCGCGGCCGACACCTGGTCGCCGTGGCTCATCCACACGTTCTGCTCGGTGGGCTGACCGCCGAGGAGCACTCCGCCGTCGCCCGCGACGGTGGCATCCGTCGCCCCGTACTCACGCAGCCCGGTGTTCGCGACCGTGCCGCCGAGCTGGCGGGCCATCACCTGGAAGCCGTAGCAGATGCCGAGCGTGGGCACGCCGAGTTCGAGGATGCCGGGGTCGAGCGAAGGCGCGCCTTCTTCGTAGACCGACGAGGGGCCGCCCGAGAGGATCAGCGCGACGGGCTCTTTCGCGGCGATCTCCGCAGCCGTGACGGTGTGCGGGACGATCTCGCTGTAGACGCCGGCCTCGCGGACGCGACGGGCGATCAGCTGCGCGTACTGCGCGCCGAAGTCGACGACGAGGACGGGGCGCTGCGAGGTCTCGGTCTGGGTGGTCACCGGGTGTTCTCCGTCGGGATCTGGTGGGTCAGGGACGAGTGCTCTGCCTGCGAATGCAACTCGGCATCCTCACGCGTCTTCAGGTACGCCGTCACCTCGCGGCCGACGCGCGCCTCCATGAAGAACGACAGCAGCGGCACGACGCCGCCGAGTGCGAGGGTGACGAACCGGCCGAACTTCCAGCGCATGAGGCTCCACACGCGGAAGCACGCGAAGAGGTACACGACGTAGAACCATCCGTGGATCACCAGGATCGCGAGCGACAGGTTGACGCCGTCGCCGGTCGAGGTCAGCTCGCACGAGTTCGTCTGCGGCAGGAAGAGCGACCACCACTCGCAGTCGGCGCCGACGATGACGGGTGCGAACCACAGGAAGCCGCCCGATCCGCCGAGGAAGAGCTCGATGTGCAGCGGCGAGTACTTGAGGATCATCTCGGTCAGCAGCAGCAGGAGTCCGACACCCGTGATGATCGAGCAGATCTGGTAGAACTTCAGCGCTCCGCGGATCGCCGGAAACGTGGCGAGCTTGGGCTGGGGCATGGGCCCCAGTCTAGTCGGCGGGCGCCTCACCCCCCGCCGGGTGCGGGGGCGGGACGGCCGCCGGGTGCGGGGGCGACGCAGTCGCACGGCGCGTGGTGCGGATGACGACTCGAGGGGCCTGTGTGGCCGCAGGGCGAGCACACGTCATGCGACCGATGCGTCATCCTCTTCGAGCGCCTCGACTTCCTTCTCCCACGCGTCCTTCGCGAGGCGGTACCACATGTAGAACGCGAAGCCCGCGAAGATCGCCCACTCGATCGCGTAGAAGATGTTGAGCCAGTTGACCGAGGAACCCTCGGTCGGTGCGGGCGAGTCGATGGCGACGAGGCCCGCCGGCAGGGCGCCGCCGGCGTCGGCGACGAGGTAGGGCCGGAAGACGTTGAGCCCCTGGGTGTCGTGCCACCAGCCGAGCAGCGCCGCGGGTGACATGCGTGTCATCTCGGTCGCGGGGCCGCCCTTCGGGGGCAGCGCCGGTCCTTCGTCTGAGATCAGGCGTCCCGTGAGCGACACCGTGATCTCGGCCGTCGCCGGGTCGGAGTTGAGGGTGGATGCCGCGGCATCCGCCGTCGCGCGGTCATCGGTCCAGCCGATCGCGACCGCGAGCGATGTGGGCTCGGGGATCTCAGCCGTTCCGGCGCCCGAGCCTGCCGAAGATTCGACCCGCAGCTGCCCCGTGACCCAGTACCCCTCGGCGCCGTCGTTGTAGCGGGACGAGACGACGAGGAAGTCGCCGGGCACGAACGCCCCGTCGACGGCGACCCGCTGGCCGACCGACGGCTCTTGCAGGTACTCGCCGGGCGCGACGACGGTCGCGATCGGCTGCACCTGCTCGGTGGCTCCGGGCGGTGGCGGGTCGGTGTCGATCGAGCGCCCGAGCTGCCACTGGCCGAGCCATGCGAAGACGGCGGCGACGAGCAGCGCGACCGCCAGCATCCCGATCCACCAGGGGCGCAGCATGACTTCGCGCAGCGTCGGCGGGAACGCCTCGACGGGCTCGGCGACCGCCCCGGGACGTGTGGATTCGTTGCGCTCGCTCACCGGCCGGCGACCTCGGGCTCGGCGACCATCACCGCGCGGAGTACGGCGCGACCACGACCTCGACGCGCTGGAACTCCTTGAGGTCCGAGTAGCCGGTCGTGGCCATCGACTTCTTGAGCGCGCCGATGAGGTTCGCCGTCCCGTCGGCGACCGGCGCAGGACCGTAGAGGATCTGCTCGAGGGGGCCGACCTGCCCGACCTGCACGCGGGTGCCGCGCGGCAGCTTGGCGTGATGCGCCTCGGGCCCCCAGTGGTAGCCGAGGCCGGGGGCGTCGGTCGCCCGGGCGAGCGCGACGCCGAGCATGACGGCATCCGCGCCCATCGCGAGCGCCTTGACGATGTCGCCCGACGTGCCCACGCCGCCGTCCGCGATGACGTGCACGTACCGGCCGCCCGACTCGTCGAGGTAGTCGCGGCGCGCGCCCGCGACGTCGGCGACGGCCGTCGCCATGGGGGCGTGGATGCCGAGGGTCGCGCGGGTCGTCGAGGCCGCTCCCCCGCCGAACCCGACGAGCACGCCGGCCGCGCCCGTGCGCATCAGGTGCAGCGCCGCGGTGTAGGTCGAGGCGCCGCCGACGATGACGGGCACGTCGAGGTCGTAGATGAACTTCTTGAGGTTGAGCGGCTCGAGGTCGGACGAGACATGCTCGGCCGACACCGTCGTGCCGCGGATGACGAACAGGTCGACACCGGCGGCGACCACGGTCTCGTACAGGTCTTGCGTGCGCTGCGGGGTGAGGGCTCCGGCGACGGTGACGCCACCGGCGCGGATCTCGGCGAGGCGGTCGCGGACGAGCTCGGGCTTGATGGGCTCGGTGTAGAGCTCCTGCATGCGGCGCGTCGCCTCGGCCGCGGGCAGGGCCGCGATCTCGGCGAGCAGCGGAGCCGGGTCGTCGTAGCGCGTCCACACGCCCTCGAGATCGAGCACGCCGAGGCCGCCGAGCTGTCCGAGCATGATCGCCGTCTCGGGACTCATGACCGAGTCCATCGGCGCGCCGACGACGGGGATGTCGAAGCCGAAGGCGTCGATCGACCAGGCCGTCGAGACGTCCTCGGGGTTGCGCGTGCGCCGCGAGGGCACGACCGCGATGTCGTCGAACGCATACGCGCGGCGGGCGCGCTTCGCGCGGCCGAGCTCGATCTCCATGCTCACGCCCCCAGCCTACCCGCGCCCCTCTCTCCCCCTTCTCCCCTCCCCTCCTCCCCGTCGGTGTTGACGAGGGAGAGCGGGTCGGCGATCTCTTCGAGCGACTTGCCGGCCGCGCTCACGCCGAAGACGCCGCACACCACTCCGCCGAAGATCATGACGGCCGAGCCGAGCACATACCCCCAGAACAGCGGCTCGCGCTGCGAGCCGTCGCCGACGAGGGCTCCGTACAGCGCCGGTGCGATCGCGCCGACGAGCTGCCCTACCGAGAAGACATATGAGATCACTTGACTGCGCAGCTCGAGCGGGAAGATCTCACTCACTGTCAGGTACGCCGCCGATGCCCCGGCCGACGCGAAGAAGAACGAGACGCACCAGAACGCCGTGTGCGTCACCGCGTTCAGCACCCCCGCGTTGAAGAGGAATGCGCTCACGAGCAGCACAAGACCCGCGAGCACGTAGGTGCCGAACAGCATGCGCCGCCGCCCCCAGGTGTCGAAGAAGTGGCCGAGGAAGAGCGCCCCGGTGAGATTGCCGAGCGCGAAGACGATGAAGTACACCGAGGCATCCGCCGGCGGGATGTCGTAGAAGTTCTCGAGCACGAGCGCATAGGTGAAGAAGATCGCGTTGTAGAGGAACGACTGGGTGATCATCATCGTCACGCCGACGAACGTGCGACGCGGGTAGGTCTTGAAGAGCACGCGCGCGATCGTGAGGAACGGCACACGCCCGTACTCCTTGACGGTGATCGCCTTCGACTCGTCGACATCGGGTATCTCCCGACCCTCCCGGCGGATGCGCTCTTCGATCTCGTCGACGTTCCGCTCGGCCTCTTCCTCACGTCCGTGCGTCATCTGCCAGCGCGGACTTTCGGGAATGTGTCTCCGCAGATAGATGATCGCGAGTCCGAGGAGCGGACCGAGGAAGAAGCTGAGCCGCCAGCCGAGGTCTTGCGGGAAGATGTCGGTGTTCAGGAAGAACATGTTCGCGACCGCGCCGAGCGCGGCTCCACCCCAGTAGGTGCCGTTGATCGCGATGTCGACGCGCCCGCGGTACTTCGCCGGGATGATCTCGTCGATAGCCGAGTTGATCGCGGCGTACTCACCGCCGATGCCGACGCCCGCGAAGAATCGCCAGATGTAGAAGAACCACGGCGCGAACGCGAGGCCCGCCACGGCCGAGCCGACGAGGTAGATCGCGAGGGAGAGGATGAAGAGCTTCTTGCGCCCGAGCCGGTCGGTGAGCCGTCCCAGCACGAGCGCGCCGACGACCTGACCCAGCAGGTAGAAGGTGCCGGCGAGGCCGACCGCGAACGAGTCCATCCCGAGCGTCTCGGCGTAGCCGTTCGCGGCGACGATCTGCACTTCGAGCCCGTCGAGGATCCACGAGAACCCGAGCCCGACCACGATCAGCCAGTGGAACCGTGCCCACGGCAGGCGATCCATCCGCGCGGGCACCAGCGAAGTGACCTCGCGCACCGTCATCCCTCCACCAGACATCCGCTGACCGTCCCTCCGCGGCGCGTCCGCCTCGGCGCAGGACGGCCCATCCCTGCCCGGTCTACTCGCCGCGGCTCGCCCGGCGCGACCCGTTGACGAGGCAGCGACGGCGCGCTACGCGGAGTCGGTGTCGCCGTGGCCGCGGCGCTGCGCGCGGCGCAGCAGCAACGCCGCGAGCGGCCCGTTGAGGAAGAACGCCAGGAACGCCCACGACCCGATCCACGGCGAGAGCGCGACGGCGAGCGCCGCGCAGCAGACGGCGGCCAGCCCGCCCGCCGCCCCCGCGGCGCGCTGCTCGTAGGCCTCGGGCTTCAGCAGGTGTCCGCCGCGCGCCGCCGCCCAGCGCCACGACAGATGACCCAGCAGAGCGACGAAGAAGAAGTCGATCGGCAACAGGATGCGACCCGCGACGTAGTCGGAGTACCCCGACGTGAGCGCCGTGGTGAAAGGGATGAGCACGACGAACAGCAACCGCGCGTTGTTGAGCCACAGCAGGGTCGTGTCCACGGCGCGGACGTCGCGGAACTGCCGCAGGTGGATCATCCACATGCCGCTCAGCAGTGCGAAACTCACGACGAACGACATGATGTTCGGCCAGAGGTCGCCGAGCGCCGCCCACATCGCGCGGTCTGATCCGATCCTCCCGAACGAGTCGGTCGTGAGGTCGAGCACCAGCAGCGTCGCGGCGATCGCGAACACGGCGTCGGTGTACGCTTCGGTCCGCGTCGTGCTGAAGGTGCCCGTCTGACTCGCTGCCACGCGATCAGAGTAGCGGCGCGCGCCGCGCCGTGTTCCGCTGGATGACATACGGCACGGGGCATCCGCACCGCGGGCGAGAGGATGGAGGCGACGGCTCGCAGGAGGAGGCGGAATGTCCCAGCGCATCATCGTGGTCGGCGGCGGAGTCATGGGGCTCGCGACCGCGTGGCAGCTCGCGCGCCGCGGCGAACGCCCGATCGTGCTCGAGCGTTTCGACCGCGGACACCATGAGGGCGCCTCGCACGGCGACACGCGCAACTACAACAACGCCTACGGCGACGACGACTACCTCGACCTGCTCGCGCTCGCGCGCGAGGGGTGGGACGCACTCGGCGTCGTCGAGGGCGAACCGCTGCTGCGACGGCACGGACTGGTCTCGCATGGTGCCGGCGCATCGCTGGGGAGCATCGACGGCGCCGCGCCCGGCGTGCTCGAGTCGATCGCGGCGAAGCTCGAGGGGCGCGGGATCCCCGCCGCGCTGCTGGATGCCGGCGAAGCCGCCGCACGGTGGTCGGGAATGCGCTTCGAGGGCACGGTGCTGCACTCCCCCGACGCCGGCGTCGCCCGCGCGGCGGCCGCCCTGCGCGAGCTGGAGCGGCGCACCGTCGCCGCGCGCGGCGAGGTGCGCTGGAGCACGCGCGTGCGGGCGATCGCTCCCGACGCCGACGGGGTCGACGTGGTGACGGATGCCGGAGCGCTCCGCGCCGACGTCGTCGTCGTCACCGCGGGCGCGTGGAGCGCGTCGCTGCTCGGCGGCGGTACGGAAGACCTCGGCATCCACCTGCCGCGCCTGCGGGTCACCGAGGAGACACCGGCTCACTTCGCGGCGCGTGTGGCCGGGCCGTGGCCGTCGTTCAACCACTTCGTCGCGCCGGGGTCGCAGCCTTCGAACATCTACGGCATGCCGACACCGGGCGAGGGAGTGAAGGTCGGCTTCCACGGCGTCGGCGCCGAGGTCGACCCCGACGCGCGGCCGCACCTGCCCACGCTGCAGCGCGAGCTGCGCGCGTACGTGCGTGAGTGGTTCCCCGGCCTCGACCCCGACTCTGCCGTGCCGATCTCGTGCACCTACACGACCACGCCCACCGAGGCGTTCGTGCTCGATCGCGTGGGCCGCGTCGTCGTCGGCGCCGGGTTCTCGGGCCACGGCTTCAAGTTCGCGCCGGGTGTCGGCGCGACCCTCGCGGGTCTCGCCCTCGACCCCTCAGCCGTCGCCGCCGCACCCTTCCGGCTGTCGGCGTAGCCGGCATGGCCCCGCCGCCCACCGCGCACCTCACGAACTCCGCAGAATCCCACGTACTCCGCACGCGTTCGCGGGTATGGATGCGGAGTTCGTGTCAGCGTGCGGAGTTCGTGTGCAGGTGCGCCGCGAGCGCGCGCTGGATGATACGCATCGTCGCGTCGCGGTCGTGCACGACCTGCGCGTACGAGAAACGCAGCACCGTATAGCCCCGCAACCTCAACTCGGCGTCGTGCGCGAGATCCTTGCCCCGCTGAGCCGCGCTCGAATGATGCGCCCACCCATCGATCTGGACGACGAGCCAGCGCCCCACCAGCACGTCGACGGGCTTGCCCGCGATCACCACCTGCTGGCGCACCTGCACCCGCAGACGCCGCAGCGGCGTGCACAGCAGAACCTCGAGCCCCGAATCGGCGAGTCCGGTGACCGACGCGGCGAGCTCCTGCGCGGCGCGCGACTCCCAGCGCACCCGCCGCAGTGCCTCCGGCGCGAGCTTCTCGACTCGCGACGCCGCCTCCCACAGCACCAACGCGGTGTCGTAGGGCTGACAGGCGGCGATGTGGGCGAGCGCGTCTTCACCGCTCGCTTCGAGCGAGCGCCCCAGCGGTGTGATCTCGCGCGTCCAGTGCGTCACCCCCGGCCATGACCCGTCGAGCCGCGGCCCGGTGCTGCCGGGCGGGAAGTGCAGGTGCAGCTCGTCGCCGACACCCTCGGGCATCCACCAGCCCCGCCTTCTCGCCAACGTCGTGCACGTGATCCGGCCACCCAGTCGCGCCGCCTCGCGCACGTCCTCCGGAGCGGACGCCGAGACGAACCACGCTCGTCTGAAGATGTCAACGCCGCCCGCACGCACCTCCGCCCGCAGTCGGGCGTCGGAGTAGCCCTCGGCATGCAGTTCGGAACGGTGCGCGGCGGAATCGGCCAATCGGTCGGGCAGCGATGGAAGCAGCATGCGAGGCATACTGCCCTCGCGACGTCTCGCACAGGGGCGGCACAGCCACGATCCGTGGACAGATCGTCGTCGTCGTCCCCTGGGGAGGCCAGAACGAACTCCGCAGAATGTCACGTACTCCGCACCCGATCGGGCGGATGGGTGCGGAGTACGTGCGAAACTGCGGAGTTCGAGCGGGCGGGGACGGCGGGATGCCGCGAGAGGTGCGAAACGCCGGCTATCGCGTCAGCGCTTGTAGTTGGGCGCCTCGACGACGATCTGCACGTCGTGGGGGTGGCTCTCTTTGAGCCCCGCGGCCGTGATCCGCACGAACTTGCCGCGCGACTTGAGCTCGTCGATCGTGCGGGCGCCGACGTAGAACATCGACTGCCGCAGGCCACCGACCAGCTGGTAGGCGACGGCCGAGACCGGGCCGCGGTACGCCACCTGACCCTCGATGCCCTCGGGGATCAGCTTGTCGTCCGACGGGATGTCGGCCTGGAAGTAGCGGTCCTTCGAATACGACGTCTTCTTGCCGCGGGTCTGCATCGCGCCCAGCGAGCCCATGCCGCGATACAGCTTGAACTGCTTGCCGCCCTGGAAGACGATCTCGCCCGGCGACTCGTCGGTGCCGGCGAGCAGCGACCCGAGCATGACGGTGTCGGCACCCGCGACGAGCGCCTTGGCGATGTCGCCCGAGTACTGCAGCCCGCCGTCGGCGATGACCGGCACGCCGGCCTCGCGCGCGGCCTGGAACGCCTCCCAGATCGCGGTCACCTGCGGCACGCCCACGCCCGCGACGATGCGCGTCGTGCAGATCGAACCGGGGCCGACACCGACCTTGACGGCATCCACCCCCGCATCGATCAGCGCCTGGGCGCCCTCGCGCGTCGCGACGTTGCCGCCGATCACGTCGATGTGGGCGAAGGACTCGTCGCCCTTGAGCCGCTGCACCATGTCGATGACGCCCTGCGACTGGCCGTTCGCGGTGTCGACGACGATGACGTCGACACCCGCATCGCGCAGCGCCTCGGCACGCTCCCACGCGTCGCCGAAGAAGCCGATCGCCGCGCCGACCCGCAGGCGGCCGTGCTCGTCTTTCGTGGCGAGGGGGTACTTCTCGCTCTTGTCGAAGTCTTTGATGGTGATGAGGCCCGCGAGCATGCCGTCGTCGTCGATGAGCGGCAGCTTCTCGACGCGGTGCTGCGCGAACAGGGCGATGACCTCGCCCGCGGCGATGCCGACGCGCCCCGTGACGAGGCCGTCCGAGGTCATGACGTCGCGCACCTTGGTCGTCTGCTTCTCGAAGCCCGAGACGAAGCGCATGTAACGGTTGGTGATGATCCCGACCAGCCGCCCGCCCTCGTCGACGACGGGCAGGCCCGAGATCCGGTACTGCGCGCACAGGGCGTCGACCTCTTCGATCGTCGCGTCGGGGTGGGTCGTGATGGGGTCGGTGATCATGCCCGACTCGCTGCGCTTCACGCGGTCGACCATCGACGCCTGTTCGGCGATCGAGAGGTTCCGGTGCAGGATGCCGAGACCGCCCTCGCGCGCCATCGCGATCGCCATGCGCGACTCGCTGACCGTGTCCATGGCCGCCGACAGCAGAGGCGTGGCGACCGTGATGCGGCGCGTGACACGTGACGAGGTGTCGGCCTCGGACGGGATCACGTCGGTATGACCGGGCAGCAGCAGCACGTCGTCATACGTCAGTCCGACGAATCCGAACGGGTCGTTGTACTCCACGTGATCTCCCTGCTTGCCTGCCCCGACGCGTGTATCCCAGTGTAAGTCGCGCGCGCGAGGGTTCATTCCCCGCACGAATCTCGTCATGCCCACACCCCGACCCGCCGAAAGATCAAGGGCGAGCGGAAACAAACCCGACACATTACGCTCGTAACGTCGTTCATCAACGTCGATGCGACCGCATCTCCCGAATGATGCGCCCTGACTGGAGGATCCGTTGAGACCCACGACCGTCACCGCATGGAACCCGCTGAGGTGGTTCCTGCTCACGATCGGGGCGTTTCTCGCGGCCGCGGCACTGCTTCTGAGCAGTCCGGGCGCCGCGTTCGCCGCCGACGCACCCGACACCCCCGGAGGCGATCAGGAGCAGACGCCCTATTACTTCGGCGGTGTCATCACCAACGCCGACGTGCCCGTCCCCGATGTGACGGTGAGCGTCACGGGCAACGGGTTCGACGCTGAGACGGTGACGGATGCCGAAGGCAAGTGGCGCCTCTACGTGCCCGAGAAGGACACCTACACGCTGATCATCGACGAGGACACACTGCCCGAAGGCGTGATCGTCGACCCGGCGCAGCTGCCCGAGGGCCTGCAGCCCAAACAGGGGACGACGGGTGAGTTCGAGGTCGAGTTCGGCCTGACGAACACGAAGATCGTCAACCTGTTCCTCGGCGCCGGCGAGCGGGTGACGCAGTCGTTCGCCGATCAGCTCGCCGTCCGCCTCGTCAACGGTCTGAACTTCGGCCTCCTGCTCGCCCTCGCCTCGATGGGTGCGGCCCTCATCTACGGCACGACCGGCCTGTCGAACTTCGCGCACGGCGAGATGGTGACGTGGGGCGCTCTGGTCGCCCTCGTGTTCAGCACCTTCTGGCAGCTGCCGCTGTGGCTCGGCATCGGCGCCGCCGTCCTGGGTGGTGCGGCGCTCGGGCTCGCGATGGATGCCGGACTCTGGCGGCCCCTGCGCCGCAAGGGCCTCGGCGTCGTGCAGCTGATGATCGTCAGCATCGGCCTGTCTCTGACGCTGCGCTACACCTACCAGTACTTCATCGGCGGCTCGACGCACCAGCTGCCGGGCGCGAGCCCCGCCCCCTTCCAGTGGGGGCCGATCCAGCTGTCGTACATCGACCTGATCAGCATGGGCGTGAGCGTCGTGGTGATCCTCGGCGTCGCGTACTTCCTGCTGCGCACGCGCATCGGCAAGGCGACGCGGGCGATCTCCGACAACCCGCAGCTCGCCTCGGCCTCGGGCATCAACGTCGACCGCGTCATCCGCATCGTGTGGGTGGTCGCCGGCGCGCTGGCCGCCATCTCGGGTGTCCTGTGGGCGTACTTCCGCCCCGGGGTCAGCTGGAACATGGGCACGCAGATGCTGCTGCTCATCTTCGCGGCGATCACCCTGGGCGGGCTCGGCACGGCGTTCGGCGCCCTGCTCGGATCCCTCATCGTGGGTCTCGTCGTCGAAGTCTCGACGCTGTGGATCCCGTCCGACCTCAAGTACGCGGGCGCTCTCGTCGTGCTGATCATCATCCTGCTGGTGCGGCCACAAGGCCTGCTCGGTCGTAAAGAAAGGCTGGGTTAGTCGCCATGGATTGGGCATCCATCCTCTCCAACACGCTCAGCTACCTGCTGAGCCCGGTCACGATCGCCTACGCGCTCGCGGCCACGGGTCTCGCCGTGCACTTCGGCTACGCGGGGCTCCTCAACTTCGGCATGGCGGGCTTCATGGCCCTCGGCGCGTACGGCTACGCCATCTCGGTCCTCACCTTCGGGTTTCCGTGGTGGCTCGCGATGCTCGTGGGCCTGGTGCTCGCGGCGGGGTTCGCGTTCCTCCTGGGCATCCCGACCCTGCGCCTACGCGCCGACTATCTCGCGATCGTGACGATCGCCGCGGCCGAGATCGTCCGGCTGCTGTTCACGACGCAGGTGTTCGACGAGTGGACCAACTCGGCCGACGGCCTCGGCAACTACAACGGCAGCTTCCAGTCGGCCAACCCCTTCCCGCAGCTGCCGAGCGGCGAGAAGTACGGCTGGGGCCCCTGGCAGTATTCGGCGGCGCAGCTGTGGGTCGTCGTTTTCGGACTCATCCTGCTGGCCCTGTCGATCTTCGTGGTGTGGGCGCTCATGCGCAGCCCGTGGGGGCGCGTGCTGAAGGGCATCCGTGAAGACGAGGATGCCGTGCGCTCGCTCGGCAAGAACGTGTTCGCCTACAAGATGCAGGCGCTCATCGTCGGTGGTGTGATCGGCGCGCTGGGCGGCATCGTCTACGTGCTGCCGTCGGCGGTGATCCCGTCGAGCTACACGACCGCGCTGACCTTCTTCCTCTGGACGATCCTGCTGCTCGGCGGCGCTTCGACGATCTTCGGGCCGTCGCTCGGCGCCGTGCTCTTCTGGATGGTCATGGCGCTGCTGGGCAACCTGCTGCCGCAGATGGCGCAGGCGGGCTGGCTGCCGATGACCGACATCCAGGCGGGCACGCTGCGCTACATCCTCGTGGGCATCTCGCTCATGCTCCTCGTGATCTTCAGGCCGCAGGGCATCCTCGGCGACAAGAGGGAGATGACCTTTGTCAAGTGATCAGAACCCGGCGGCGGCGCCTGCGCCGACCCCGGCATCCACACCGACCGGCAGCATCCCCCGCCCCAAGGCGACCGGGCTCGCGAAGGGCGAGGCCGTCCCCGGCGTCGCCAAGACCGACCCGATCATGGTGATCGACGGCGTGACGCGCCGCTTCGGCGGCCTGACCGCCGTCGACGTCGAGCACCTCGAGATCCCGCGGAACGCGATCACCGCGCTCATCGGACCCAACGGCGCCGGCAAGACGACGCTGTTCAACCTGCTGTGCGGCTTCGACAAGCCGAACAGCGGCACGTGGTCGTACGAGGGCAAGAGCCTCGCCGGCATCCCCGCCTTCAAGGTCGCGCAGATGGGTCAGGTGCGCACGTTCCAGCTGACCAAGGCGCTGTCGCTGCTGACGGTGCTCGAGAACATGAAGCTCGGCGCACCGAAGCAGAGGGGCGAGAAGTTCTGGCAGGCGTTCATCCCGGCCGTGTGGCGCGGGCAGGAGACCGCCAACGAAGAGAAGGCGCGAGGACTCCTCACGCGCTTCAAGCTGGATGCCAAAGAGAAGGACTTCGCGGCGGCGCTCTCGGGCGGCCAGCGCAAGCTCCTCGAGATGGCGCGCGCGCTCATGAGCGACCCGAACCTCGTCATGCTCGACGAGCCGATGGCCGGCGTCAACCCGGCGCTGACGCAGTCGCTGCTCGACCACATCCTCGACCTGAAGGACCTGGGCGTCACGGTGCTGTTCGTCGAGCACGACATGCACATGGTGCGTCACATCGCCGACTGGGTCGTCGTGATGGCTGAGGGACGGGTCGTCGCCGAGGGCCCGCCCGACACGGTCATGCAGGACCAGGCGGTCATCGACGCGTACCTCGGCAGCCATCAGGACGTCGACCTCGGCGTCGTCACCGGCCGCGTCGCGGGCGAACTCGACGCCGAAGCGGTCGAGCTGCTCGAAGAGATCAAGGAAGACGAAGCGGCGGCGCTCGCCGAAGCCGAGGAGGAGAACAAGTGACCCCTTCGACAGGCTCAGGGTCGGGCGCGACAGGCTCGGAACCCATGCCGACGGGTTTCGCCGCGGCATCCGCCCCGGTGGCGCCCGATTCCCGCGAGATCGTGGTCGAGGTGACCGATCTCGACGCGGGCTACCTGCCGGGCATCAACATCATCAACAGCGCGAACCTGGTCGCGCGCAAGGGCGAGCTGATCGGCATCATCGGGCCGAACGGCGCCGGCAAGTCGACGCTGCTCAAGTCGATCTTCGGTCTCGTGAAGGTGCGCGGCGGCGACATCACCGTCAACGGCGAGTCGATCGTCGGCCTCAAGGCCGACAAGCTCGTGCAGCGGGGGGTCGCGTTCGTGCCGCAGACGAACAACGTCTTCCCGTCGCTGTCGATCGAGGAGAACCTGCAGATGGGGCTCTATCAGAACCCCAAGATCTACGCGGAGCGGCTCGAGTTCGTCACGGGGATCTTCGCCGAGCTGGGTAAGCGTCTCAAGCAGCGCGCCGGCTCGCTCTCGGGCGGCGAGCGTCAGATGGTCGCGATGAGTCGCGCCTTGATGATGGACCCGTCGGTGCTGCTGCTCGACGAGCCGTCGGCGGGGCTGTCGCCCGTGCGTCAGGACGACGCGTTCATCCGCGTCTCCGACATCAACAAGGCGGGCGTGACGACGATCATGGTCGAGCAGAACGCGCGCCGCTGCCTGCAGATCTGCGACCGGGGCTACGTGCTCGACCAGGGGCGCGACGCGCACCACGGCACCGGCCGCGACCTGCTGAACGACCCGCAGGTGGTCGGCCTGTACCTCGGCACGCTGGGCGAGAACGAAGCCCACTGACCCGAACGAGAGAGGGGCCGGATGCCAAGGCATCCGGCCCCTCTCTCGTTCCCTCCCCCGCCCCCATCCCCCGCGAGACTGCATCTCCGGGTCCAGATCGGGGGTACTACCCACCGTCTCGACCTGGAGATGCAGTCTCGCGGTCGGGGTGCACGGGAAAGGGCCCCGGATGATCCGGGGCCCTTCCGTGCGGGAGACGACGCGTCAGCGGGTCTCGATGCGGGTGTAGGTGTTGTCGGCACCGTACTGGTAGATGCCCATCGACGCCTCGGTCGGGTCGCCGTTCTCGTCGAACGTGACCGGGCCCGAGTAGCCGTCGTAGTTGGCGACGCCGCCGCCGAGGATGATGTCGGCGCAGTCGGCGAACGAGGTGCACTTCTCACCCTCGCCCGAGCCGCCCGAGACCTCCTGCAGCTTGCTCGACATGTCGGCACCGGTCACGCCACCCGAGGAAAGCGCAGCCAGCGCGAGCAGCACGACGGCGTCGTACGACTCGGCGGAGTACGAGTAGTCCTCGAGGTCGGTGTTGCCGGCGGCCACCCACGAGTCGTTCAGACGCGACTGGAAGTCCTCGGTCAGCTCCGGCCCGGGCAGCGTGCCCTTCGCGCCCTCGAGCGAAACGGAGACCTGGTCGCCGTAGTTCGAGAGGTTTCCGTCGACGAGGTAGAAGTCCTTCGCCTCGGCGCCGGCGTTGACCAGCAGCGGAGCGATCGTCTTGAACTGGTCGAAGGTGACGAGCACGATCGCGTCGGGCTTGGCCGCCATGATCGTCGCGACCTGCGCGTCGAACGAGCTGTCGCCGTCGTTGTACGAGGCCTCGGCCACGACGGTGCCGCCGGTGCCCTCGAAGACCTCCTTGACGACACCGAAAAGACCGGTGCCATAGGCGTCGTTCTGGTAGATGATGCCGATGTTCTTGTGGCCGTCCTCGGCGACGAGGTTGCCGAGCACCTCGCCCTGCAGCAGGTCGCTGGGGGCGGTGCGCCAGTAGAGGCCGTCGTCCTCCCAGTCGGTGAAGTCGGGCGACGTGTTCGCCGGCGAGAAGGTGATGATGCCCGCGTCGACGTTCGAGTCGAGGAAGAGCTTGGTGACACCGGATGCCGCGGCACCGATCATCGCCGAGACGCCCGCGCTCTGCAGCTTGGGAACCGTGGTCTCGAACGCCTTGTTGTCCGCGTCGCCGGAGTCACCGGGGGTGAAGTCGATCGTGATGCCCTTCGCGGCCTCGTTGATCTCGTCGACGGCGAGCTGCACACCGGCCTGCTCGGGCGGTCCGAGGAAGGCGAGGCTGCCGGTCTGGGGCAGCACGCTGCCGATCTTGAGTGTCAGGTCCTCGGCCGGAGCGTTGCTCTCGGTGGGCTCGGACGAGCCTCCGCCGCCGGCGCAGCCGGCGAGGAGGATGGCGCTGACAGCGGTGACGGCGATGGCGCCGCTGACCTTGCCAGCACGCGAACGCGTGAAGACGCTCATGTTGCTCCTTGCTGTGTATGAAACACGGGGTGACGTCGGGTGCCTCCCCAGTGGGTCAAACCTAACCTTCAGTGCGTCTCATGAGTGTTGCAATGCGTTAACGGTGTGTCACAGCTGGGTCACGGTGCGATAACGGTCGCGTCAGACGATCTCGGCGATCTCTTTCGGGCGCCGACCCGCGTGACGCAGCGAGTCGACCGTGAGCAGGATGAGCGCGACCCAGACGAGCCCGAAGCCGATCCATCGCTCGAGCGGCATCGGCTCGCCGAGCAGGGCCCAGCCGGTGAGGAACTGCATGATCGGCGCAACGAACTGCAGCATGCCGATGACCGTCAGCGGCGCCCGGCGCGCCCCCGCGGCGAACAGCAGGAGCGGCACGGCCGTGACGACGCCGGCGAGGGCGACCAGCGTCGCGTGTCCGGCACCTTGCGTGCCGAAGACGAGGCCCGTCGTGTTCGCGACGACGATCAGCTGGACGATCGCGATCGGCGTGAGCCAGAGCGATTCCAGAGTGAGCCCGCTGATCGCGTCGACGCGCGGCCCGATCTGCTTCTTGACGAGCCCGTAGGTGCCGAACGACGCCGCGAGCGTGAGCGCGATCCACGGGAACGTGCCGTAGGCCACGATGATCACGATGATCGCCAGGGCGGCGATGCCCATCGCGACCCATTGCGCGGGGCGCAGGCGCTCGTGCAACACGAGCACGCCCAGCAGCACGGTGACGATCGGGTTGATGAAATAGCCGAGGCTGCCTTCGATGACGTGCCCGGCGAGGATGCCGATGAGGAACACCTGCCAGTTCACGTAGATCAGCAGCCCGGCGACGATCGTCCACAGGACGAGGCGGCGGTCGCGCAGGATCGCGAGGAGCTTTCCCCAGGTGCGCGTGACGGTCAGCAGGACCCCGCAGAACAGCAGCGAGAAGAGGATGCGCCAGACGACGATCTCCCACGGTCCGATCGGCGCGAGCAGCAGGAAGTAGAGGGGCATGAAGCCCCAGAGGAAGTACGCGGCGAACGCGTAGAACCCGCCCAGCGTCTGTTCGCGCGCGGATTCCTCTGGTGTCATGAGTCCAAGACTATGACGGTCCTGACACCGCGGCATCGACGGCGGACTGCCAACTGTCGTCGGATGCACGACGAAGGGTCCGGATGCCACGGCATCCGGACCCTTCAGGTCGCACTGGTCGAGATCAGCGGACGACGACCGCCAGGACGTCGCGCGCCGACAGGACGAGGTACTCGTCGCCACCGAACTTGACCTCGGTGCCGCCGTACTTGCTGTAGATGACGCGGTCACCGACGGCGACGTCGAGCGGCACGCGGTTGCCGTTGTCGTCGATGCGGCCGGGGCCGACCGCCACGACCTCGCCCTCCTGGGGCTTCTCCTTGGCGGTGTCGGGGATGACGAGACCGCTGGACGTGACCTGCTCGGCCTCGACCTGCGTGATGACGATGCGGTCCTCGAGCGGCTTGATGGAAACCGACACGGTTTACCTCTTTCTGGAGTGGCGTGAAGCCGTTGTCACTGTCAAGACTGATTAGCACCCACCGGGGTGGAGTGCTAATGGCAAGTGTAGAGCGCGGCTGGCACTCGTGCAACGCGAGTGCCAATCCGTGTAGAGCGCGGCTGGCACTCGTGCAACGCGAGTGCCAATCGGGCGGATCACCCTCTCACCCAATGATCAGCCGGCGCGAATCCCCCATCCCCCCATCCGACCCCTGATCCCGCGATGGGTCTTTCTCGAGCGACCCCACAGGAGTAGAAAGAGTGCGGGGCATTTCGGAACAAGGGGGAGTCGTGCGCATGGGTGCGCACGACGGTTGCGGGGGATGTATGTCCACGCGTGCAGTGCATGTAGGGATCGATCTGGGGACGACGCGCACATCGGCGGCCGTCGTGGCGGAAGCTGAGGACGACGCCGTCGCGCGCACCGTCCGGCTGGGGCAGACAGGCGACACCGCCTCGTCGGCGGTGTTCGTCACCGACGACGCGCTGGCCGGACCGCACGGGCTGCTCCACGGCGACGCCGCCGAACGCCGCGGCGTGGGCGAGCCGACGCGGCTGCTGCGCGAGACGAAGCGGCGGGTCGGCGACGACATCCCGCTCGTGGCCGCGGGGCGCTCGTTCCGGCCCGACGAGCTGTATGCGCGGTCGGTCGCGTGGGTGGTCCAGACCGTCGCCGAGCAGGAGGGTGGCCACGTCGCGAGCGTGACGGTCACCGTCCCCGCGACGTGGGGCGAGCACCGCCGCCGCACCGTCGCCGAAGCACTGACCGCGTGCGGAGTCACGGCGAGTCTCGTCACCGAGCCCGCGGCCGCGGCCGCTCACTACTGCGCGACGCACGACGTCCCGGTGGGTGCGGTGCTGGCCGTCTACGACTTCGGCGGCGGCACGTTCGACCTCGCGTTCGTGCGCCACGGCGAGCGCGACGACACCGTCATCCACTCCGCGGGCATCGCGGAACTCGGCGGAGCTGACTTCGACGACGCCGTCTTCGCACACGTCGTCTCATCGCTCGACCAGGCGACGCCCGTCGGGTCGGATCCGGTCGCGCTGTCTGCGCTGCGGCGGGAGTGCGTCAATGCGAAAGAGGCGCTGTCGTTCGACCCCGATGCCACGATCCCGGTGCTGCACTGCGGCGCGAGCATCCGGCTGGTCCGCGCCGAGTTCGAGACGATGATCGACGACGAGATCGCGCGGACGGTCGCGCTGTTCGCCGACGCCCGTGCCGACGCCGGGCTCGCCGACGCGGAGATCCACGCGATCGTGATGTCGGGCGGCACGAGCCGCATCCCCCGTGTCGCGCAGCAGCTGTCTCAGGCCTTTGATCTGCCGTTGAAGGCGGATGCCGATCCGAAGGCCGTCGTCGCCCTCGGCGCCGCTCGGCTCGGAGCGCGCGCGGCACGACCGGCGCCCGTGGCCGCGCCGCATCCCGCACCGCTGCCGGCGTTCCCCGCGCGATGGAAGGTCGCCGTCGCGGCGACCGCCGCCTGCGCGGCCGTCGCCGGCGGGGTGGCCTTCGGCTCATCGATGTCAGCGGCCCTCCCGGCCGGCATCGTCGCGGCGCCCGCCGGCAACGTGCGGGCGCTGTTCGAGGCCCCCGATGCCCTCGACAGCGGGACCTTCGCTCCGCTGCTGATGGGAGCGGGGGGCGTCCCCGTGGCATCCGAGCCGATCGCCGCGCCCGAGCCGGTCATCGCGGCGCCGGTGCCGGCGCCGCTGTCGCCGATCGCGACGCCGAGCCCGGTCCCCCGCAACCGGCTCACCACACCCACGGCGCCGAAGCCGAAGCCGAAGAACGCTCCGTCGCCGCACAGCGGCGAGACCGGTACGGCAGCCCCCGGCACGCGCATCACGCCCGCGCTGCCGGTCAGCGCCCCGGTCGCCGGCGGCAGCGGGTCGGAGGCACCGCACTCCGGCGTCCTCGCGCCGACGACCCCGACCGGCGAGACATCGTCGGACGATCCCGCCGCACCGGTGGGAGACCCTTCACCGACGACCGCGCCCGACCCGACACCCGATCCCGAGCCGACAGGCGAGCCCCAGCCGGACCCGACGACCGACCCCGAGCCCGAGCCGACGACCCCACCGGTGGCCGAGCCCGAGCCCACGAGCGACCCCCAACCCACCACCGAGCCCGAACCCGTATCTCCGGACCCCCAGCCGGAGCCGACAGCGACGCCCGACCCGTCACCCGGAGCCCCCGAGGCCGAGTGACCGGTGGATCCGTCGCGCGACTCTTCAATCTGGAGCCCAGAGATGACCATGACCATCACCCATGACGACGCGATACGGCGTCACGGCGGGCTGCGTCCCCACCCGCACTCATCGACGCAGCACGCAGCGGCCGACGCCCTGGCCGCGCTCTCGCACGGAGCGGGGCCCGTTCGCGGCCTCATCATCGGCCCGGCGGGTTCGGGCAAGTCGGCTGTCCTGGGTGGTTTGCGCGATGCGCTCGCGATGCGCGGGCGCGCCTCCCGCGGCGCGACCGACGTCTCGGGTGACGAGTCGCGCGGCGATTCGGCCGTGACGATCGTCGACGACGCCGACACCCTCGACGACTCCGCCCTGCGGGCGCTCGAGGAATGGTCGTCCGACTCCGGGCGAAGCCTCGTCGTCGCCTTCCGCGAGCGCGCAGATGCGCGGCTGCGGCGGATCGCCCGGCGCCTGGAGCGATCGGGCACTCTCGTGCTGCTCGGCGAGACGACGGCGGCGCAGGCGGCACGCGGCAGCGCCTGCGCGCCCGCCTGCGCCGACGCGATCATGGCGCAGACCGGTGGGCTGACGTGGCTGACGACGGCCGCATTCGCCGCGCACGCCGTGCACGGCGCCCACGAGGGCGCGGACGCGGAGCGTTGCGACCTCGACCCGACCCACCGTGGTCTGGCGACCTCGCTCCACCGACTCATCTCCTACCGGCTCAGCAGCCTCGACCCCGCGTCGCGCGCCGCGGTCGAGATCCTCTGCCTCGTTCCTCGGCACCACCTCGGCGCCGCACCGACGGAAGGTCCGACATGGGATGACGCGGTGCTGGAGGGCTGGTCGGCGGGCCTGCTCACCCGCAGCGGCGACGCTCCCCCTGTGGTACGGGCGGCGGTGCGGGCGGACCTTCCCGCGCACCGCGTGCCGGACGTGCTCGCGGCCGCGGGGCTCGACAGCGCCGGAGACCTCGACGACGAGCCCGACGACGACCAGACCCGCGGCGCGACTGCCGCACAGCGGCTCCTCGTCCGCGGGGATCGGGTGCGTCCCGCCGAACCGGTGCGCGCGATGGCGCTGTACGGCGAGGCGCTCGCCGCCGGCGCCGACCCCACGGAGTTCACGATGCGGTTCGCCGTCGCCGCGATCGGCGCGGGCGACCTCGACACGGGCAGCGCATGCGTGGATCGCGTGCTGCGCCCCGGCGATCATCCCGATGCCGCGGAGGCCGTCGACGCGTCGCTCGCACTGTGGGCCGCGCGTGGTGCGCTGCGCGCGGGTGTCGCCGCGCATGACGCCGCCGCCGACGGGGGCGCGGTGTCGCACGCCCGTCGCGCGCTCGCCCGCGTCGCGGCGGGGGTGCCGCTCGGAGCGCCTCCGACGGCTGCGGCGAACGCCGATACCCTCGGGGTCGCGAGCACGACGCTCGAGGCCGCCCTGCGGGCAAGCCTCGGCGCCGAGGTCGCGGGCGCGGTGGACGATCTCGTCCTCGCCTCCGAGCTGTACGGCGCCGCGCACTCCGACTTCCCGATGGTCGAGCCCCCGGCCGTCGCCGCCGCCGCCGCGGCTCTGGCCGCGGGCGCGCCCGAGACGGCGAGCAGCACCCTCGCCGCCGCGGTCCGCGCTCTGCAGGGCGGCCACGGGGCGCGCCCGCGCCTGCTTCTCTGGCAGACCTGGACGGCGATCATGGCCGGTCGCCCGGAAGAGGCACGCGACCGT
>Ga0160441_100136_pt1 | contig 81550 bp, 64 predicted proteins | sample HID1971K_E1MG_FD_108260 | JGI IMG/M metagenome (GOLD analysis project Ga0160441, IMG submission 108260) | Enriched millipede-associated microbial communities from UW Madison campus, WI, USA - HID1971K_E1 MG | ecosystem: Host-associated > Arthropoda: Insects > Digestive system > Unclassified ... | reverse complement strand
CGAAAGCCTGCGTGTGCTCACGTACACAATACGTACGCTGTGCTACTCGTTTTCGCTGAGGACCATTTTCTCGATTCTGAAAGCCCACTTTTTGAACCTTCATTATAAGTGGTAGTTCAAAAATCAGACTATGATAGCGATGAATATGCTAACGTAGCGTAGTCGGTATCGAATATGAAGCGAACTTACACTAACACTATCATTAATATGAAAAGCATCCATCGATAGAAACTACATCGTGCACTTGGTGTAGCGTTTATTGAAGGATGCTTTTTACTTGTATGAACACTACATTGAACGACGATAACTACACCTTCATACGAAAAAGCTCATTTATTGACATGGTGATGAAGTAAACACATATACATAGTTATAGTGGAGGTGTAGTAATGTTTGAACTTGTAATTATGATGGCATTATTAGCGATTGGTATGATGATTATTATTGGGATATGTATATACGTTCAGAAGCGAATTAAAGCACAAAACTATGTTAGTTCATCGTTGTATGGTGATGACATCCAACTTTTTCATGACAAGCATGATTTACATCGATTTGGCATAGGGCAGTTTCTGAAGCGACATTATGGCGAGGTTAGTTCATTCAGTTTATCATTCAATACAATCGGGGTACTGGCAACGTCATTGTTGTTATTTGCGCCGTTGGTGAAGAATGGAGGACTTGAGCTTGTATTGATATTGTTTCCTATAATAGGAATCGTGTTTATACTTCTATCCGCTATGCTTGCACAGTTAGTATCGTCACAGCCTACAGCAGGCGGATTGTATCATGTTGTGTTTCGGCAATCAGGTTCGATGTTAGCAAGTGTTATAGGTATACTCAAATTGATTGCACAAGTCGGACTCATTATATGGTATAGCTATGGATGCACTTATTTTCTAGCTATATTACTTTCAAAGCAAAATACTTGGTTACAGCATGAAATTGGTTTCTATAGCACTGCTGCTATTGTTGTATTATTACAAGTTATCGCTAATAGTATAAAAAGCTCTTACATAAGACCATTGCAAGTAATCGGATTAGTGCTACAACTTTTAGGCGTATTAGCATTGATTGGTTGTGTCATCATGACAATGTTTTCGAATAGTTATTCAGCTATTTACATATTTATATCGCAACACAATGCTTCATATTTATATTTGAATTCGGGTTCAGCTACGTTTGCACAAATAGGTCTTATAATCGCGTTAATGAGCAAGTGGTTTGTAGGGACTGAAGAAGCATCGAGTGGGGCAGAAGAAACGTTAGAACCGCGTATTCGAACGCCGTGGTCTATATTCCTAGCTAGTAGTTATACCTACATCATAGGATTTATTGTATTACTAGTCTTATCAAATCTCGTAATGAATTACAGCACGAATGGAAGTATTAACAACATTGAACAATGGCTTAGTTATCTTGTTGCTGAATCGAAAGGATGGGGTGACATCCTTATCGTCATTGCACTGCTAGCCTGTTGGCAAAATGGTCAGAGTAGCTTAACCAATACGTCGAGAACGATTCTAGCAATGGCGCGAGATCGTATGCTTCCATTTTCCAATAAATTAGGGATTGTCTCATTCAATCGTCAAGTTCCACATATTGCAGTCGCTGTAGCAGGCCTTGTCGCTATATTATCATTAATCGTGTTAAGCACACTAAATGTTAGTTCAATACTAGAAACGATCGCAATGGTCATTGTTGTTTGCTATGGAAGTTTATATGTTCTTATTCTATATTTCTTACGAGATAAAATGATAGATTCACTCTGGAAGATTGGGGAATGGTCGAACTATATTCGATGGATATTAATATTCGCACTACTAATTATTGTGGCAGCAGCAAGTTATTATTTGAATCCTATTGTGTTGATAAGTATTGGGTGTATTGCCGTTCTAGGATTAATCTATACTTACATTAACATTGGTATGGTGAAGTTATCGATGAGTAATAGTCAGATGGCGAAGGGTACTATCGAGCTAGAAGGAAAAATACCTCTACACTGAGCAGAAGTTCAATAAGCGGGCTTTGATAACGATGAATGGCTTCGTAGGTTAATCGGCATCGAATATGAAGCGAACTTGGGAAGTATAGCAACGCCTTCCGGAGTATGTTTCTTGCAGAAACATTGTAGGTACGCGTGTACCAACGACGTACACTTGCGTTTCCTCCTTCCGCAAGTAGCGCTCCATCTTCTCGATTCTGAATGCCCGCTTTTTGAACCATCGAATATGAACAATAATCAAGGAAATATTGATTAATTTCCTTGATTATTTCCTGGGTAAGCGCATAAAATTACATATTTATTCAACTTTTCGACGGTAAAACCATAGTGGAATTGGTAATGTTGATGTCGAAAGTATCCGTTTTTTCGGTCAATTTTGCCAATAAAGTCACTTAGGCGTTATAATGGTGAATAGAAACGTAATTATTATGCAATAGGAAAATGATCCATTATTTCCTGCATAAATGCTTCTTAAGCTACTTTCTATTGATAATGTAGAATCTTAAGAGGCGATGAAAAATGGTGGGAGGGCTTTATGGAGCAACCGGAACAATCTTCACCTAGCCTCGAGACACAATTGTTGAGCGAGGCATTGACGTACTATAGCTGTCTTGAACAGCCGACTATTTTAGTAGGACATAGCGGAATGAATAATACAACTCGTATTATTCGAGATGGCAATAAGCAATATAACTTACGCATTTATAATAATCATCAAGATAAAAGCAAGTTGCAATTCGAGCATGAAGTATTGCAAAGATTACAGTCTGAAACCCCATTACATATAATGTCACCAATCCCGGTGCTGAATCGATTCGATAGCACAATTACACAATTATCTAACGGTAAATTAGTGGCGATGTTTCATTACATTGAAGGTGAGAGACCTTCAAAAGATAGCATAGAACATATTGCTTGGCTTGCTACTGCTGCTGCAAAACTGAGTAAAGGTCTGGCATCATTAACGATTGATACCAAGCCTGATTACTCTCCTTATTATGAAATTGCAACGAATTATGAACCACTGAATGAAGATAGAATTGAGATGATTTGTTCAACAAATGAGTCGTTGTCTAAATTAAAACCACACCTGTTACGTATTATGCATGAGCGGGTGTTGTTAGAATCTTTGCGATCAGATTTCGCAGCACTACCACAGCAATGGATACATGGTGATATTAATTGCAGTAATGCATTGTGCAATAGTGATAAAGTAGTAGCGATATTAGATTTTGAGTTTGTGACAAAAGACGCAAGAGTAATGGAATTAGCAGTATTACTAGCAGAACTTATTAAACCTAATACAAACAATTTAACGTATACACTACAATTAGTGAAAAGTGCTTTTATTAAGGAAATACCTCTAGAAGATGAAGAGTTAAACCTACTTGAGCAACTAGTCAAACTTAGAATAGTAGATGTTGCGCTGCATTTCATAGGTCGATATGAAGAAGGGCTAGATGATGAAACTGTCCTTACAGCAATCATCACAAAAGCAGATTTCGCGATTTCTTATGTAAAATCGGTTCACATATAAATCGAGGTTGAAGGTGAGGCGAAAGGTATGAGTTTGGCTGAAGAGTTAGGGTATTCAAAGGGAGATCGTTTATTAATTATTAATGGTGATGATTATGGATTGAGTTATTCTGTAAATGCGGCGGTTCAGCAACTACTTGTGAATGGTTCGATTAGTTCTGCAACATTAATGCTTCCTTGTGCGTGGGCTCGAGAAGCGGCACTTTGGAGTGCTTCTAACCGACAATATGATGTTGGGGTTCATTTCACATTTACAAGTGAGTGGGGAAAGTATAAGTGGGGGCCAGTAACACGTCATAGTGATGTATCTTCGCTCGTTACGAATGAAGGATATTTTCATGATAATTGCCGTAATTTCGAACAAAGCGCATCACCTAGTCAAGTAAGCTTAGAATTGAGTAGCCAAGTAGAGATGGCTTTGACTTTAGGAGTAAAGCCAACTCATGCTGATAGCCATATGGGAAGCCTGTATGGGTTAGAGACAGGCAGACATTTTCTACTTGAAACTTTAGATGTATGCGCTTACTATGGATTACCTTTCCGCTTACCTCGTTATGTCAATCCATTGCAACAACATGTTGTAAGTCAAGAATATGTAGAATCGATAAAACTGCTTGCAGACCTTGCAGATCAGAAGGGTGTAGTCATCTTAGATTACTTAGTTGGTTTGCCGTTTGAATTAGGAAAAGACGAGACGGTAGAAAGTTTTACGCATTCGTTAAAGGAATTTGTAACTAAGTTAGAACCAGGTGTAACTGAACTTATCATTCATCCTAGTCAACCTTCAAATGAATTAGAAACATTTCATAGAGAGCCACAGAAAAGAGTTATTGAATGGGAAGCGATGCAACAAGCAGATTGGCATCAACATTTGGATGTGCAAGGAATAAAGCTCATTCATTGGCGTGAACTACAACAGTTGCAACGCACTAAAAGTACAAGGCAATATCAATTTTGATCATAGCGTGGAAGTTGATTGTTATTACATCATCTGTCTATCTATCATATCGCAACTAAAATAGCATCATGATCGGAAATTATCGTAGCAATTCAATTTATGGGAGGCCGTCGTAATGAACGCAGATGTTATCTATCAACTTAATGAAGCTGTGAAACAAAACGTAGGGAAAGTTATTGTAGGAAAAGAAGATGTTATTGAGTTACTCGTTATAGCCTTAGTTACTTCTGGGCATGTGTTACTTGAAGATGTTCCAGGAACAGGCAAGACGATGCTAGCCAAGTCGTTAGCAAGCTCTTTGTCGTTAACTTTCAAGCGGATTCAATTCACTCCTGACCTATTACCATCAGATCTTAGTGGCATACATTTCTATAATCAGAAAGAATCTGATTTCGAATTCCGCCCTGGACCGTTGTTTACTCATTTGCTACTTGCTGATGAGATCAATCGTGCAACACCAAGAACGCAATCAAGTCTATTAGAATGTATGGAAGAACGACAAGTGAGTATAGATGGAGAAACGATGAAACTTGAACGACCATTTATGGTTATTGCTACGCAAAATCCAGTGGAACAGCAAGGAACATTCCCATTACCAGAAGCGCAGCTCGATCGTTTCTTATTCAAAATTAAAATGGGATATCCCACAACTGATGATGGGCTTGTACTTTTGAAAAGATTTATGAGTAGCGATCCTTTGACAGAACTTGCACCTATCGCTACGAGAGAACAGTTAATTGCTGCTAGCAATGGTTATCAGCATGTTCGAGTGACTGAAGATGTACTTGCGTATTTACTTCATATTGTTGAAGCAACACGTTCACATGAGGATGTCGTAATCGGTGTATCTCCTCGTGGTAGTCAAGCGCTTCTAAGAGCAGTACAAGTTCACGCGATATTACGTGGTCGGGATTATGTTACACCTGATGATATTAAAGCGATGGCAAAGCCAGTACTTGCGCATCGCATCGTGCTTCGCGGTTTACAACGTGGGATGAATGGAACTGAAAAAGTGATTGATCAGCTACTAGAGCGATTACCTGTTCCTTCTGAAGAGCAACTTGTTGCAGAATAGAGGCCTATTATGGTGTTAGTATGGTTTTTCTTAACGGCATTAATTATTGTTGGAGCACAATTTATATGGTATCGTCGCTTTGTTCTTAGACACGTCGATTATTCTCGCCATTTCAATAAAGCCATTTGTTTTGAGGGCGAAGAGATCGAAATGATTGAACAAATTAGCAATAATAAGAAATTACTTATACCGTGGCTTTATATAGAGTCACAACTTGAAGCTTCTTTAAAATTCGGAAAATCAGATAATTTCGCTGTCAGTTCAGGTAGTTTGTATCAGAATCACCATAGCTTCTTCACGTTAAGAGGATATACGAAAGTAACTAGAAAGCACAAAATTATTCCGATGATGCGTGGGAAGTACAAGCTGAATACAGTGAGTGTTACGAGCGGAGATCTTATGAGTCTGGCAAAGGTCAATCGAACGATTCCGTTAAATGGGAAATTGACCGTATATCCAAAGCCTATACTAATTCCGTTAGATAAGATACCATATCATAGTTGGCAAGGCGATGTATCCGTGAAACGTTACATTCTTCCTGATCCATTTGTTGTCGCTGGTACTCGTCAATATGAAGCTGGAGATACATTCAAACAGATTAATTGGAAAGCTACTGCTAGAGCTGGAAACTTACAAGTTCATCAATATGATTTCACTGCCAATCGAAAATTAATGGTTGTACTCAATATTGATGATCGTGAAGGGATGTGGCGTGTAGTATCCAATCCAACAATGATTGAAGATGGAATCCGTTATGTAGCTGGTATTACTGAAGAGGTCATTAAGCAAGGGATGCAAGCAGGCTTCGCAACCAATATGCGTACCGCCGAGCATACTCGTAGTTTATACATTGAACCTAATAGTGGAGATAACCATTGGTTGTCTATTCTTGATGCCATGGCGACGTTAGAACTTGAACGTACGGAGTCATTCTCTGAGTTACTTGATGCTATTATTGCTTCTAAAGTGTCTTATACTGATTTTCTATTTCTCTCATCCTATTGGAATGAGGAATTGGAAGCGCAATTGAATCAACTTAGGAGTCACAATAATGCGGCTCTTCGATTGATATTAACTGATGTGCAACATGCTAATGGCAGAGAAACGGTATTGCAGGAGGTGACTGCAGAATGAGCGAGGTTATCGTCTCAAGTAATAATCGGGTCGCCAAAAAAGTCTTTCGCACCATAGTACAAGCAGTAATAGAACTGATCTTCCTTGCACCGATTTATGTGACCATTGGTCTATATTTGTTTTCTCCAGTTGCGATGATTGGATGGCTGATTGGATTGGTAATTGCCTATACACTTCCGCAACTATTGATGAAAGAGGGGAAACAGTATAAAAATTATACTAGAGTAGCTTTTATCATCATCAATAGCGTAATTTTGTTAACTTTTTTGTATTCATCATTCCCTAGCCATCTCCAAGTCGTAAGTATTATTGTATGGCTCATTGCTACAGTGTTCTTCATACATAGTGGGTTAAGAAACTTTATGTATAGTTGGCGTGGAAGTTTCACACCTACGCATATGACTCTGGGCATCATGGCATATATTGTTTTGCAAATATTGAAGGTAACTTTACTAACAGAAATTACTCATCATAATAATTTAATTTATGGTTTAGGAATGGGTGCATTAATCTTATTTCTGTATATTACAAATGAACGAACGTTAGGTGAGCATCAAATTGTTGATGAAACATCACGAACGTTTCGTATGTCACTTCGTATTAATCGTGTCATTATTACGATCATCTCCGTAATATTACTGGCAATTGCTCTATTAAGAGGAATTCAGAAACAGATCGAAGAATGGATTATGAACTTCATTCGAGCAATCTTTGCATGGCTTTCTAGTTTTGAATCGTCTAAAGTTGCGGAAGAAGTGACTCCCCCTCCACCTATGGAGGAGATGGGGGAACAGATTCCGACGGATGAACCTTCTATGCTGTGGATGATCCTCGAGAAAATTTTCAAATATGTAGCAATTACTATTATTGTATTAGGAGCACTATTCATCATCGTATATGGCACCAAGATGATTGTTAAAGGGATTAAGAAATTAATAGCACGACTTTTTAATCCATATAGACTAGCTTCAGACTTACATGATGGCTATATTGACGAAGTTGAGGAGCTAGAGCCTGTTGCTAAGCGAGTCAAACAAGCAAAGCGAAAGCTCAAATATAGTCATATGAATAACCAAAGTTGGTCAAAACTATCTAATGAAGATAAAGCTAGAGAATTGTATAAACATGTGGTGAAGGAGCAAATCGAATCAGGTTTCCACTATCAAGCGAGTCAGACCGCTAAGGAAACGATCGAGGAGGTACAAGCTCAACCTCATTCTGAGCGAAAATCTGCTAAGAGCATTCATCGGAATGATTATAATAAAGCTGATTATGATCAATTAATCGATATGTACAATGACGCAAGATATGGTGAAAAAACACCAAATGAGTCTCATTTACAAAAATTATTCGATAAATTTGTAACGAAAAAATAAAAATTGAAAATTTTTATTGTATTTAAAAGGCTGAAATCAAGAGTAAAACTCTCGATTTCAGCCTTTTTTTGCGCATTTTTTCAACAGTTGAATCTATATTTTCAAAAGTCGTTGTTGATGTTTTGATAAGTGAAATTATCGCAATAGGTGTTCTAATGTAGCATATTTTACTTGAACTGCTGTATTGGTAATCCAATAATTGGAATTAGCTTGAAATGTAATGACCACTTACAACTTTACTAAAAAAAGTAAATTATTTAACGTGAAAGAATGCAAACTATTGTACAAATTTTAAATATAAAAATTATCAATAATTAAACAATAAGTTGACAATTTGTTGCAATGGTTGTGTAAGAATATTGGTAATACAACAATAATTTATTTTAAATTAAACTATTTGTCAAATTATTAATTACGATTATAATGTAAATGTAACTTTATAAATGATACTGGAGGGATATGGATGAAGAGAGGGTTTTCTAAGCTGATTACATTGTTGATAATCAGCGCACTTTGTTTAACTGCTTGTACTGCCACAACAAATAACAATAATGGTAGTAAAACAGGAGATTCAAATACGTCAACAAATGGGACAACACAAGCTCCAAAGATCTTAACTTACGCAATGTCCAAAGAACCTGGGACGTTGGACAGTAGTAAAAGCCAAGATGACTTGTCTAATGAGATATTATTCCACATTAGCGAAGGTCTAGTTCGTAGCTATGATAGTAAAATTATTCCTGGTATTGCAGAGACATGGGATATTTCAAAAGATGGTCGTACATATACATTCCATTTGAGAGAATCATTATGGTCTAATGGTGATCCAGTAACAGCAGCAGACTTTGAATATTCTTTCAAGAGATTTATAGACCCTAAAACTGGATCAGCATTTGTAGAAACATTGTATGGTGTTGTGAATGCGGAAGCATTCAACAAAGGCGAAATTACAGATAGTAACCAAGTAGGGATTAAGGCATTGGATGAATATACACTTGAGATTACTCTAGTTGAACCCATTCCATTTTTCCTAACAGTTCTAGCATCTAATTCTTATTTCTATCCTGTTAAGCAAGATGTAGTTGAGCAATACGGAGATCAATATGCTGCTGATGAAAGCAAATTGATTACAAATGGTCCATTCACACTAGCAAAATGGACGCATGAATCTGAAATCGTCATGGTTAAAAACGAAAACTTCTGGGATAAAGACAAAATTAAACTAGATGGTATTACGCAACTAATTATTCCTGATGGTAACACGGCTGCAAGCATGTATGATTCAGGTCAATTGGATTATTTAGCAGATATTGCTGCAGCATTAATTTCTAAATACCCTGATGCACAATCGGCTTTAGCAGGTGGCGTGCAAATGCTTCAATTCAATATTGACGGATATAACGAGGAAACTGGAAAAGTAATGTCTAACAAAAACTTCCGCAAAGCATTGAGTTATGCAGTTGATCGTCAAGGTATAGCAAATGCAATAGCAGCTCTTGGTACGCAACCAGCTAATCGTTTTGTATTACCTACAACACAAGCAGCAAATGGTCTTTATCATGATGAATATACATTCGCAGGTGTACCATCTTCTGCTCAACCAGAATTAGCGAATGAATATTTAGACAGTGCACTTGCTGAATTGAATATGACGAAAGAACAACTTCCAAAACTTACTTATGTAGCAATGGAAGGTAAACAAAAGCTTTACTCTGAAGCACTTCAAGATGCTTGGAGTTCAGTATTAGGATTGAAAAACATTGAAATTACAGTATTACCCACTCCACAAGCAATTCAGGCAACAATGAACCGCGAGTATGATATCTATGTTCAGTCTTTAGATGCTTCGGAAGATGCATCTTCCATTCTTGATTATTGGGTAGCTAACGGTAGCATCAACTGGACAGGCTGGAACGATGAAGCTTATACCATGATGTATAACACGGCAATGGCTCAAGTAGACCAAGAACAACGTTTCGCAGGTCTGTTCGCGGTAGAACAATATTTGTTTGAAAATGGACCATTAGAGCCATTCTTATACCCAGGTGTAAGTTATGTATATAAAGATTACTTATCTGGTGTTGTCAAAGCAGCACAAGGTTCACCGTCACAATTAATTTATGCTGACATTAATAAGTAAGTTCATAGTTTCATAGATAAGAGGGGGCATTCCATCGCTTCGCAACGATAGTTGCCCTCTCTTTCTCTATATATTTTCAATCCCTGTGGAGGTGACTACATGCGTAATTACATTATTAAACGAATATTGATTTCCTTACTAACGATATGGCTATTAGCAACGGTTTCGTTCTTCTTACTTCGCTCCCTTCCAGGTAATCCATTCCAGACAGAGGTACTATTATCTGAAGAAGCTCAACAAAGAATGATTGATTATTACGGATATAATGATCCTCTTTACCAGCAGTATTTCAAATACATGGGTAATCTATTACAAGGTGATCTAGGCTATTCATTGAAATATGTTAATCGTTCAGTAAACAGTATTATTAGTGATTCTTTCCCAGTATCTGCTGAACTAGGATTGAGAGCACTTGCAATTGCTTTACCAATCGGATTGCTACTTGGTGTCATCGCTGCCAGAAGACGTGGAAAAGCTGCTGATTATTTGTGTGTATTTGTTGCAGTAATCGGAATATCAGTTCCGAGTTTTATTGCAGGGACATTACTACAATATTCATTCAGTGTAAAGCTCGATTGGTTTCCTGTTGCACAATGGAAGGGACTTGAGTACACCGTTCTACCATCAATAGCGATGGGATTGGGTTTATTAGCAACACTTACGAGATTAATGCGTGCAAGTATGCTAGAAGTAACGACGCAGGATTATATTAAAACTGCAAAAGCAAAAGGTTTGAATGAAAGACAAATCGTGTGGAGACATCAATTACGTAATTCTATGTTACCTATCGTTACCGTTCTAGGACTACTTGTTGCCAATGTATTAATGGGGACATTTGTAGTAGAACAAATCTTTGCTATTCCTGGTTTAGGACTTCATTTTGTACAATCGGTACAATCACTTGATTACACTATGGCATTAGGTTTGACGGTGTTTTTCGGAGCATTCCTTGTTACCGCTAACTTTATCGTTGACCTCGTATACGGATTCATTGATCCCCGTATTCGTGTTGCGGATTAAGGGGGCTAAGTAATGAGTAAAGTAGACAAAACAAATGTCGTTGATTCTCGATTCGAGATGATAGGCATTGTTGATTCAGATCATAAAATTAGTGCGAGACCGAGTATTTCATACTGGAAAGACGCTCGAATTCGACTAGTTAAAAATAAAGTAGCCATGTTTGGCTTATTCATTATAGTGGCAACAATTATTATGGCGCTGATCGGTCCTTGGCTTACGCCATATAGTTACAACCAGACGAATCTAAGTAATATTAATGCACCTGTGTCTTCAGATCATTGGTTTGGAACAGACACATTAGGTCGAGATCTGTGGGCAAGAATTTGGATGGGGGCACGTGTATCACTTGCGGTAGGTATTGTTGGAGCTATTTTACCGAGCTTACTAGGTATGGTTATTGGTGGAATCTCAGGCTATTTCGGCGGAAAAGTTGATATGATATTGATGCGAATTACCGACATTGGAATGTGTGTACCGCAATTAATATATGTCATTCTAATTATGATCTATTTCGGTTCAGGACCTATTCCGATTATTATGGCTTTCGCTATTACTGGATGGATGGGATCAGCACGTAATATACGTGGACTTGTATTACAACTGAAAGAACGCGAGTTCATTCTAGCTTCCAAAGCGTTAGGTGCTTCGTCGATGAGACTTATTTTCAAACATCTTATCCCTAATACATTAAGCATTCTAATCGTTAGTATGACGATGGCCATTCCATCTGCAATATTCTATGAAGCTTACTTGAGTTTCATTGGAATTGGAATTAAGCCTCCGATGTCAAGCTGGGGTCAGCTTGTGAACAGTGGAATTTCCGTATTTCAAATTCATCCAAGTCAGTTATTTATACCAGCTGCACTTATAAGCTTCATTATGCTTTCATTCAATTTGTTCGGTGATGGCTTACGAGATGCACTTGATCCGAAACTACGTAACTAGGAGGAGATAGCATGCAAAAAATATTAGAAGTCGATAATTTAGCTGTCTCTTTTGATACGTACGCAGGGGAAGTACAAGCCGTACGAGGCGTATCCTTTCATCTACATAGTCAAGAGACGCTTGCGATAGTAGGGGAATCTGGTAGTGGTAAAAGTGTTACCGTTCAATCAATTATGAAGTTGTTACCTGATCCACCGGCACGTATTAAAAACGGATCGATTACTTACAATGGCAAAGAACTGACGAAACTAACGGACAAGCAAATGGAACGTATCCGTGGTAAAGAGATTTCTATGATATTTCAAGACCCAATGACTTCATTGAATCCAACGATGAAGGTTGGCGATCAAATTATAGAAGGCATTAAAAAACATGAAAAAATAAAGCAAGAAGATGCTGTAGCACGTGCATTAGAAATGCTGACAATGGTTGGTATCCCAAACCCCAAAGAGAATATGGGTCGTTATCCACATCAATTCAGTGGTGGTATGCGCCAACGTGTTATGATCGCGATCGCTTTAGCATGTAATTCTAACGTATTGCTTGCAGATGAGCCTACGACGGCATTGGACGTTACGATGCAAGCACAAATTCTTAGATTAATGAATGATTTAAAGAAGAATCTAGGTACAGCGATCGTCCTTATTACTCATGATATGGGTGTTGTAGCTCAGATGGCAGATCGGATTGCTGTTATGTATGGTGGGAAAATCGTAGAGACGGGCACAGCGGAAGATATTTTCTATAATCCTCAACATCCATATACATGGGGACTACTCCAGTCCATGCCTAGTCATAATAAGCCAAGAGGTGGTAGGCTGTCTGTTATTCCAGGAACGCCGCCAGATATGTTAACTCCGCCTAAAGGTTGTGCCTTTGCTGCAAGATGTCATTACTGTATGAACATATGTAAGGAAGCTGATCCAGAATTTACTCATATTGTTGGTGAGCATCAATCTGCATGCTGGTTACAAGATCCAAGTGCACCTAAAGTAGAGCGTCCGAAACTAGATCATGCGATATCGCAACTAGGAGGGATGCAATGATGGCAAACGTCAACCAACCTTTGCTAGAAGTAGTCGATCTTGAGAAGCAATTCTCGATCGGCGGGGGAAAATTCAATAAAGTGTTAGATAAGATTAGTTTTTCAATTGATCGAGGTAAAACACTCGGTCTAGTAGGTGAGTCTGGTTGTGGGAAAACAACCGTAGGTCGTACCGCGTTACGTCTGTATAATGCTGATGGTGGTAAAGTCATTTTTGATGGCATTGACGTTCATAAAAGTAATCGAAAACAATATAAACAGCTTACAAAAGGGATGCAGATGATATTCCAAGATCCATATGCATCATTAAACCCTAGAATGACCGTTGGCGATATCATCGCCGAGGGATTAGAAATTCACAAGCTTCATCGCGGCAAAGCGAGAACGGAACGCATTCATGAATTGTTGGAAATGGTAGGTTTAAACCGAGAGCATGCTAGTCGGTTCCCACATGAGTTTTCCGGCGGACAACGACAAAGAATTGGTATTGCACGTGCGTTAGCTGTCGAACCTGAATTTATTGTCTGTGATGAAGCGATTTCTGCACTAGATGTATCGATTCAAGCACAAGTCATTAACTTACTTATGGATTTACAAGAGCAATTAGGTTTAACGTATTTATTCATATCGCATGATCTCAGTATGGTGCGTCATATTTCTGATCATATCGCAGTCATGTATCTTGGAAATATGGTTGAAAAAGCAGAGACCGATACATTATACAATGAACCATTACATCCCTATACAAAAGGACTATTATCTGCAATACCAACTCCAGATCCTATCTTTGAAAAACAACGAGAGCATGTATTGTTATCTGGTGATATTATGTCTGCAGCTAGTAAGGAAATGGGTTGTAAATTCAGAAGTAGATGTCCCATTGCTTCAGAGCAGTGTAGTGTCAAGCCAGAACTTCGTCAAGTGCTTCCAGCGCATTATGTAGCTTGTCATATGGTATAGCGTTCATCTAACAACTTATTCAATCGAACTTATTCATGATATAGAAAGAGGTGCACATCTCATGATATCACGTCAATTAGCAGAAGAAGTTATACATCTTGCATTGTCGACCGGTGGAGACTATGCCGAGGTGTTTGTAGAAAACACAATGAAAAATACGATGATATTAACGAACGGAAACATGGATTCAGCGGTTACTGGACAAGATTTTGGTGCATCTGTTCGTGTACTTCGTGGTACGGAATGTGTATATGCATACACGAATGATGTTTCTAGAACGGCAATGCTTGAATTAGCGAAGAAAGTTGCTCACTCACTAACGGGTATTAGTCAACATAGTGGAGTCACATTAGTTGAACGTTACAATATCAATTATTCTCAAACATTAATTGTACCTTCATCAATGCCAACTAGCATCAAAGTTGATTTCATGAGAAAAGCGTATGATGCAGCAAGAAGTTATAGCGACAAAATTGTTCAAGCTGTCATTACGTATAAAGATATGGATCAAAAAATACTTCTAGCAACTAGCGAAGGATATTTCGGTGAAGACCGCAGAATATATACTAGTTTTGCTGTTCGATCAGTAGCTAGTGATGGTACAACGAGTCAAACAGGTAATCATCGTGCCGATATTCAAGGTGGTTTAGAACTTTTCCATATGTTCTCACCAGAGAAAATTGGGAAAGACGCTAGTCAAACTGCAGTGACGATGCTCTATGCAGAAGCGAGTCCAGTTGGCGAATTACCAGTCGTAATCGCAAATGGTACAGGTGGTATCTTCTTCCACGAAGCGTGTGGACATTCACTTGAATCAAGTTCTGTTGCACGCGGGGGTTCGATCTTCTCTGACAAGATTGGTGAGCGTATAGCAACGAGTAAAGTTACTGCTTACGACGATGGTACGATGCCGGGCGAATGGGGAACATTGAATGTAGATGATGAAGGTTTACCTTCAACGAAAAATCTACTTATTGAAGAGGGCATATTAAGAGGCTATATGATTGATAGATTGGGATCAAGAATGATGGGAATGCCGCCTACTGGTTGTGGTCGCAAAGAATCTTATCGATTCAGTCCAACATCTCGTATGACAAATACGTATATTGCTCCAGGAGAAGACGAAGATAAAGATATTATTGGCAGCGTTGAATACGGAGTGTATGCAAAGTTATTTGGCGGGGGAACTGCTAATCCACAGACGAGTGCATTCAACTTTAGCGTTCAAGAAGCATATCTCATTGAGAATGGTGAAATTACAAAACCTATTCGTGGGGCAACAATTATGGGAATGGGTGTAGAAGCATTAATGAACGTTGAAATGGTAGGTAAAGATTTAGCATTCGATGGTGGTTTATGTGGTGCTGCAAGTGGTAGTTTACCGGTTTCAAATGGACAACCTATGATCAAAATCTCAAAACTGGTTGTTGGTGGAAAATAGGAGGAGTTGCAATGATGAATTTTGATCAGTTTCGTGCTTATATTTTTGAAGAAGCAGCGCAGTCAGGATTTACAGATTGCCAATTGAACTATGTGACTGGAACTTCAACGTTAATGACAATTCCTAGTGGCGAACAATATAGCATTAAAACAGGTGTTGCATTTACAGGTACTAAAAATGGATCATCAGCAACAGCTTATTCAGAATTGCTATCAGAGCAATCCGCACATTTCCTACTAGCAGCAGTTTCGAACAATATTGAGGCGATTGGTGGAAAACCATATCTTTATTATGATGGTTCAGGGCAATATGAGTCGCTTCAAGAGCGCGATGAACGTATTGAAGATGTCGAGTTAATTAAAGAGTTACAACAACATATTGTTAATGAGGTTAATAGTTATAGCAGCCTTTCAAAAACAACAGGCGTGTTACATGCTAATAATTGTACAATTCGGATCGTAAATACAAAAGGACTTGATGTTAGTCATCAGATGAACTATATCTATTGCACATTATATGTTGTAGCTGAGCAAGATGGACAGTTAACCAATTCACTTATTTATCGTGGTGGCACAACGCTTGAGCATATCGATGTGAAAGGTATGGTGTTATCGGGATATCGTAAAGCATCAGGATATTTTGGAGCGGAGCAAGTGACGACCGGAACGTACAAAATTATGTTCCCGAATGATACCGCTTCGTTATTTGTTCAAGGAATTTCTGTGTTCTTCTCAGCCGCTTCCGTGTTGAATAACATATCAAGTTTGAACGATAAGATTCAACAAAAAGTAGCTGGAAATTGCGTAACGATAATCGATGATCCTCATGATTATAATGGTGTATTTGTATGGCCATTCGACACGACTGGACATCCTTCTACTCGGAAAGAATTAGTGAGTAGTGGAATACTACAAACGTATTTGCATGACAGCGAAACATCGCAACAATTCGAAGATCATCAAGCTACTGGTGGTAACTACTGGCGCTTAGATTATAATTATGCTCCGAAAGTATATCCATCTAATTTTTCAATTGCTCCAGGAGAGAGTAGTGAAGAAGAGATGTTTGCCGCACTTGGCGATGGATTATATGTGACAGATGTTACTGCTTATTTCCACGGTGCAGGTATCAATGCGATATCAGGTGAATATTCCATTCCAGCTACAGGATTTGTTGTAGAAGACGGAAAAGTCGTTAGACCGTTTGATGGTGTGACAATTGCTGGTAACTTATATGAATTTTTGCAAAATATCGAAATGGTCGGAAACGACTTTATATATGGCTTGCCAACGAGCTTCAGACCTGGCGCGCCAATGGCATATGGCTGTTATGGTTCACCTTCATTAATAGTCAAAGGAATTACTGTTTCAGGTAAATAATAGTGTGGAGGCAGTTAAATGAATAGAGATGAAGCTTATTCATTCCTTGATCGCGTAGCTAAAGGACTTGCAGAGACTTTTGGTAAACAATGTGAAACTTTAATCCACGATATGAATGTAAAGGGAAACCCGATTCTATCCATTTATAATAATGAGGTTACGGGTCGAGATGTAGGTTCAATTGTGGATGTATTAGGTTCCACTAAAGATATGAATGAAGTGTTGAAAGAAGTAGATTTTATTAATCATCTCGCAATTACACCTGACGGCAGACAAATTAAAAGCTCCACCTTTCATATGATTGGAGAAGATTATAAGTTTGCTTTAGGGATAAACTTTGACTTCTCTGAGTTAGTACAAGCGAATCGCTTATTATTGAATTTGATGAATGTTGGTGGCGATTTGCAGAGTGCTATATCTCAAGCGGGTGAAGGTATGGTAAGTACTTTATTTGATGAATGCTTAGTCGTTATTGGAAAGCCAGTAGAAGATATGAATAAGCGTGATCGCATGAAACTAATTAAGCTACTTAAACAGAAAAATGTGTTCGATATGCATAAATCTGTCCCTTATGTTTCAGAGAAATTGAAAGTTTCAAGATACACAATCTATAACTATTTGAATGAAATTGAAGAAGAATAGAACTTTTTTCGGAGGACATATGAACATAGAAGAACGAATTACAAAACTTGGAATCAAAATTCCTCCTAACTCACCGCCTGGTGCTTTATATGTTCCAGTAAAGCAAGTTGGACAAGTGTTATATGTGTCAGGACAAGTACCAATGATAAACGGAGTGCCAGTGTACACTGGAAAAGTAGGTGAGGAGCGTTCAATTGCTTACGCACAGGATGCTGCAAGATTATGTATAACGAATATGGTCGCAGCATTAAAATACCACACAGGAAATCTAGATGAGATAAAAGGTTGTATTAAATTATTGGCTTTCGTCAGTAGTGAAGTAGGATTTGACCAGCAACATATCGTAGTCAATGCTGCTTCTCAGCTACTAATGGATATTTTCGGTGAAGAGGGTAAACATGCTCGCTCAGCGGTAGGTACAAATCAACTTCCGATGAATGTTACTGTTGAAATCGAAGGGATATTCGAGTTAAGAGAGCAGGTAAGTTATGAAGTATAATTTCGATCAGTTAGCCGTTCGAGAATCATTCGGCAACATGAAGCATATTGGAACACCAGCTACTGTAATGGAGCGGGACGGGATTACTTTTTGTGGTGCTGAGATGGATTTCCCTACTGCTCCCGTAGTCATTGAAGCTCTAATAAAGCGAGCACAAAATGGTTTATACGGTTACACGCTAGCTGATCAAAAATATACAGATAGTATAATATCTTGGATGAGACGCAGACGTAACTGGGAGATACAAAAGGAATGGATTGTACCGACGAACGGTACGTTACATGCAATAGGCTCATGCATTAAAGCATTTTCTAACGAGCAAGATGGCGTAATTATTCAACCGCCTGTGTACATGCTATATGAGCGAGTCATAACGACTAACAATCGAATAATGGTTGTGAATCAACTTCGTTACGAGCAAGGTATTTACAGTATAGATTTTGAACAGCTGGAAGAGTTAATGTCCGTTCCTTCTAATAAAATTATGATCATTTGTAATCCACATAACCCTGTATCAAAAGTATGGGATGATGCCGATCTTTCGAGAATTGTTCAGTTAGCAATCAAATATGATGTAATACTAATTAGTGATGAAATATTTGCTGAAATTGTGTTTAAAGGGCATCAGACAACACCTTTATTGAATATTGAACATGCTAATGAGATATCAGTCGTTTTAACTTCGATTGGTAAAAGTTTTAATTTTACTGGCTTTAGTCATGCCAATGCGATTATCTCATCGGGTCGTATTCGTGAGAAGTTTCTAGCACAACGACGAATTGACCATTATGGAAGTATGAACCCATTTATCCGTGAAGCGATTATTGCCGCTTATGAGGATGGGGATGCATGGTTCGATGAAATGCTACAGTATGTTAGCAAAAACATAGAATATGTTGAACAATTCTTCCATAATCATTTCCCTGAAGTAACGGTTAGTCCCATTGAGGGTACTTATCTAGCGTGGATAGATTGGAATAATTTATCACTTAATGATGACCAGCTTGAACGTTTTTTACTAGAAGAAGCGGCACTTGATCTTGATCAAGGTTGGCATTTTGGAATCGGTGGCTCAGGCTTTACTAGAATAAATCTAGCAACTCCTCGTGAGCAACTTGTAAATGCATTAGAACGATTAAAACTAACACGATCATAAGTTGTATTATGTAAACTAAAGTTGAGGTGAACGTTGATGAAGGCAAAAATTGAACAATATTTTGAGAACAACTATGATAAATTTCTATCACATATTCAACAACTAATCGCTGTTCAAAGTGTAAAGGGACAACCTACTGAGCAATTTCCATTTGGTGAAGGTCCAGCTAAAGCACTTCAACTCACATTGAAAATGGCCGATGAATTGGGACTTCTAACTACGAATCATGAAAATTATGTAGGTACAATCAATTTGAACGAATTGCCGTCTGAATTAGGAATACTTGTCCATGTCGATGTAGTTGGCGAAGGAACGAACTGGACCAAGCAACCATTTGGTGGAGAGATTGAAGATGGCAAAATGTACGGTCGTGGTGCTAGTGATGATAAGGGACCAACAATAGCTTCTTTGTTCGCTCTAGCAGCTGTTAAAGAGCTTGGCATATCATTGAAATCAAATGCTAGATTAATAGTTGGCACGGATGAAGAAAGTGGTTGCGCAGACACAAAGTATTACTTTCAGAAAGAGCAGCCACCTACTTATGTATTTTCACCTGATGGAGAGTTTCCAGTTATTAATACGGAAAAGGGTGGACTTCGAACTTCATTCAGCGGGAGTTTTATCGAGGACACACAATTACCACGCATCGTAAGCGTTGAAGGTGGTTACCGTGTTAATGTTGTGCCGCCGAATGCTCAAGCAGTAGTAGAAGGACTAACAATCGAACTAATCACACCGATTGCTGATCAAGTAGCATTGGAAACAGGGGCTTCTATAACGTTACAGTCACTTGAAGGTAATTTCATTCAGATCAACGTTGAAGGTAAAGGAGCACATGCCTCTCTGCCGCATAAAGGAATAAATGCAGTAACTACAATGTTGACGTTACTTGTTCAGCTTCCATTCGCAGATTGTGCAGCTTTACGCGCATTGAAAGGTGTTAATGACGTATTTCCACATGGAGATTATTATGCAGAAGCTGTTGGCTTGAAAATGGAAGATGAGCAATCAGGTCAATTAACGATGAACTTCGCCATCTTCAAATTTTCTCCAACAACGTTATATGGCTTCATTGATAGTCGTGTTCCTATATGTGCTACAGAGGAAAATACGATGCATGTCCTTGCTAAAGCTTTGCAGAAATTCGATGTCGAGTTGAAACTAAGCGGTTTCTCGAAAGCACACCATACGCCTGAAGATACTGACTTTGTTAAAACCTTGCTAGTCAACTACGAGCAATATACAGGTAATGAAGGCTATTGCCAACATGTAGGTGGTGGGACATATGTGCACGGTATTCCAGGTGGTGTTGCATTCGGTTGTACAATGCCAGGAGTAGAGACGAATATTCATGGTGCCGACGAATACATCATTATTGAAGATATTATTACATCAGCGAAAATTTTCACAAGTGTCATCATTGATATTTGTGGTGAAAAATGATGACACTGTCGGATGAACTAGTAAAGCAGTTAGAGCAATACGCTAATCTCATAGTCTTACGTGGCGTCTCCTTGGAACGTAATCAATTGTTAGTGGTCACATGCAGTTCAGATACATTGTACTTCGCTCAAATCGTTGCAAGTGCTGGTTACGCTGCAGGAGCAGGTGATGTGCAGATCAGGTTGGAAGACGAGCGGTTAAGCGCACAGCGGAATCAATATGCTACGGAAGAACGTTTAATGATTCATTATCGTAACCAAAATGATTTGAACGAACAATATATTCAATCTAAAGCATGTTTTGTTCGATTAATTGCTCCGAGTGATGATGTTGTTGCTATATCTGATGATCGCAAACTACTATTAGCTAATATTACTCAATCCATTCGTAAGCCTTCTTTAATTGATCAGTTTGCGTTTGTTGTACGAAGACAAGCTTCGCCAGTAGCAACTGTCGCTTGGGCGGAGAAGATTTTCCCGCATTTACGTGGTGAAGAAGCATTTGCAAAGCTTTGGGAAACGATATTCCATATTACTTATTGCGAAAGTACCAACTCTATTGAATCTTGGGATAAACATATCGCTACTTTGCTCAGTAACAAAGCAAAACTGAATGCACTTGATATTAAAAAACTTACTTTCATAAATGAATTGGGAACGAATCTAGAAGTAGAGCTTGCAGACAACAATCAGTGGTTCGGTGGGAATTGCTTTGACATTGATGGCAAAGAGTTTTATCCGAGTATACCTACTGAGGAAATATTCGCAGCACCACATCGGCTTAAAGTGAATGGTGTCGTTCATAATTCAATTCCGCTTTATATGAATAATGAGTGTATCGATGGTTTCCAACTGACGTTCACTGATGGAGAAGTTACTAGTTTCGATGCAAAAGTAGGCAAAGAGCAATTAGCCATGTTACTAGCAACTGATGAAGGTGCTAGAAGGCTAGGAGAAGTAGCGCTTGTTCATTATGGTTCTCGATTAGCAGAGCAAAATCTACTATTCTATGAAACGTTATGTGATGAGAATAGAACTTGCCATATCGCACTAGGTGCAGGATATCCAGGTTGTATTGTTGATTCTGATCGTAGCAGTAATAACTTGCTAGCTAAAGGATTGAATCAGTCTGCCATTCATGTAGATTTCATGTTCGGCACACCCGATATGATCGTTACTGCGCTACTGGCAAATGGTGAAGAGAAAGTGATTATGAACAAGGGTGAGTACAACTTGTAAGATTGAGGTATACATGAAAAATGACCATGACTGCCAGTAGTTGGCTAGTTATGGTCATTTTTGTGATGGTCTATTTATTACGGTCTATTCCGTGTTATTCTAATTGATATTTTTGCTTCAGATGAGCAGCAATTTTATTACCATGATAGCGTCCAGACTCAATGAAAATCTCATTCGCATCTTCTTTGCGAGAAACGACGACGCCTGCAAGATAGATACCTGGAACATTACTTTCCATTGTCTCCTCGTTAAAGGTTGGATGCCCTTCTGCTTCAATAGTAATTCCAGCAGTTGTAAGGAATGGTTGATCAGGATGGAAGCCTGTTAGCGCTAGTACAAAGTCGTTCAGGAGTGTCACTACACCTTCTGGTGTGTTTACTTCGATATGATGATTCGATATAGATTGAACTTGAGCTTGTAATAGTAGTTGAATCGATCCTTTTTCCACTTTAGTTTCAAATATAGGACGTACCCAAGCTTTAACACTTCTAGATAACTCAGCACGACGATAGATCACCGTTACATTTGCTCCAACACGTTCTAGTTCTAACGCAGCATCGATAGAAGAGTTACTACCACCGATAATGGCAACGTTAAGACCAGCATAGGGATGTGCCTCGCGGAAGAAATGACTCACTTTAGGTAAATCTTCACCTTCAATACCAAGTAAATTCGGATGATCGAAATAACCAGTTGAGATGATGACATTATCAGCGCGATATTGTGAAGGCACATTATATTGATCTACAGCATCAAGAATGAAGTGATTGTCAACCTTTGTAATCTTCGTAATGGATGTATAAGGTTTAATTCGAAGATTGTGACGTTGCGCAGCCATGCGATAATAATTTAACGCTTCGAGTCGAGAAGGTTTATCGTTTGGTGAAGTGAATGGAATATCACCAATTTCCAATCGGTCAGCTGTACTGAAAAAGTTCATATATGTAGGGTATTGAGAAATTGAATGAACGATATTACGTTTCTCGATAATAAGTGGCGTTATGCCGACACGTTGAAGCTCTATTCCTGCTGCAAGTCCACAAGGACCTGCTCCAATAATAATGGTATGTTCAGTAATCATGTGAATCCTCCTAAAACTTTTTGTGGCGTCTAGATGTTGCATTCAGTGAACAAAAAGTACCTCGAAAGCATAAGCTAAAACTTTTTGTGGCGTCTAGATGTTGCATTCAGTAACTTTCCTTCAACTATTGTACTCTTTCTGAAGACGTTATTCCAGAGATGAGCGATCGATAGCTTCTGCCATCGTTTTGTCTGTTAAGTGGGCATATATTTGAGTCGTTTCAGGTGAGGCGTGCCCTAATTGCTCTTGAGTTTTATAGATATCGTTACGCAAATAATAATCTGTAGCAAAAGAATGTCGTAATTTATGAACCGATAAGTATGGTTTTCCAAAATGCGTCGCATACTTAATAACCATAGCTTGGATCGCTCGTTTCGTCATTCTTGATCCTTCATTTTTCCCATTAGCTATTGCCAGAAATAGTGCTTTTTCCTTTCTTGGTGCTTTGTAGCGGGATTCACGAAGTTCGAGATAAGCTTTCATGTCTTCAATTGCAGCTTGACGGAAATAGACAGGTGATTTGAATGACTCATCGTTATCACCTTTACGAAACGCGTAACAAAGTTTTTTCTTAAGATCTATATCATCTACATTCAAATTAACCAACTCTGATACACGCAATCCTGAGTGGAGGATAAGACTAATAATGCAGGAATCTCTAACCATATTTAACTGATAAGAATAGGTAGCTTGTTTGTTCCGAATAACTTCATTACCATAATCTACTCGCACAAAGGATAGAAATTCATCAATTTCATTTTCTTGCAGAAGTTTTCCTTCAAGTTTAGCTGCCGTATCTTTTGGTTTATGAGTGCGTTTGATTGCCACTTTAGCCATTACATTACGTTTCAGAAGCGGGTAGAAGTCATCATCTTCGGCAATTTGACTTAAGTAGTGAAATAACGAGCGAAGTGACGAAAGTTTGCGTTGAATTGTTGTACGACTGTTTCGATCTTCTTTGTATGTAGAGAGATACATTTTATAACCATCAACCGATTCCATTTTCAATGTTTCTAATTCAAGTAATGTGATCTCGTTCATCTTAGTGGCTTCAGACAACCCTTCCGCTATTAGCCAATTGAAGAAGGTTTCGTAATCTCTTGTATATTCTAATAAGGAAGAAGGAGATAAATCAGGTAATTTATATTGAATAAATTGCTCAACATACCAAGGCATAAGAGGAATTCGTCGATCAAGATCAAAGCGATCTTTTTGTTTTAGTATATTCAAGTTGCTTATACCCCCTATTATTTGTTATGTCAATATTGTACCAACAGAATTAGTGCGGTACAATGATTTAAGCTTAGTTCGTAACGGTTCGGAAACAGGATTAGTTCGGATAGCTCAAAAAAATATGCCGCAGGAGGTGTTAGAAATGAAAGTTGAAATTTGGTCTGATTTTGTATGTCCATTTTGTTACATTGGTAAAACAAAATTCGAGAGTGCTTTAGCGCAATTTGCTCATAAGGATAAGGTCGAAGTCATTTATAAATGTTTTGAACTTGATCCAGGCAAACATCCTAAACAATTAACAGTTACATCATTAGCTAAGAAGTACGGTATGACTGCAGAAAAAGCGAAGGAAATGACTCAAGGTGTAGCTAATCAAGCTGCTGAAATAGGTTTAAGTTTTGAATTTGAGAATCAGTACAACGCTAACACTTTTGATGCCCATCGTTTATTGCTACTTGCACAAAAACAAAATATTGCATCAGATTTGGTATCCATCTTATTTGCAGCACATTTCACAGATAATGTAGATATTGAAGATCATGCTGAACTAATAAAGCTAGCAGTACAAGCTGGACTTTCTGAAGAAGAAGCTCAAGGCGTACTTTTATCTGATCAATATGCAAGTGATGTTAGAGCAGATGAACAACAAGCTAGTAATCTTGGTATTAGTGGTGTTCCATTCTTTGTACTTAACAATAAATATGCAATTAGTGGTGCGCAACCACAACATGTATTCTTAAATGCGTTAGAACAAACTTGGGCTGAAACTAATCCAACATTAGTGAACATTCAAGGTGATGATGAAGTGAGACTATGCGGTCCAGATAACTGCGAAATTAAGTAAAAGTTGTGAGAGTGCTTTCGAAACCACTTTATATATGGGAGTAGAGTCTCAAACTTAAGTGAAGAGTATGCTGTGGAAGTTGCTTTTTATATACAAGAAGCAACTCATGATCTTATAAAAGTTTTAGGGGGATTATTCGTGTCTAAAGTGAATGTATACGTTGGTTCGTACGCAGAAAGCGATGAAAGTGGAGTAGAAGTGTTTACATTGGATGAGCAGACAGGACAATTAACGAAAACAGACGAATATGTCGGTTTGAAAAATCCAACTTTTCTTGATGTAAATATTGAGAAAAAGCAATTATACGCGGTTTCAGAAATTGTAAATTCAGATGGTTCGAAGTCTGGAGAAATTTCGCATTTTTCATTAGACACGGAAGCTGGTACACTATCATTAGTAGATAAAATGGCTACCGTTACTGGTACAACTTGTCATGTGCAACGCGATCAAGCTGACAAGTACTTAACTGTAACGAGTTATCATCTGGGGATGATTGGCTTAGTTTCATTGCATGAAGACGGCACTCTAGACAAAGTAGTGGACGAGGCACAACATACCACTACTACGGCTGACCCAGAGCGTCAAGACAATGCTGTGCCACATCCACATTCTAGTTTCTATAGTCCTGATGGTAAGTATCTTTATGTAGTAGATCTTGGCCTAGATGCAATTGTTTGTTACAAGGTAGATCAAGTGAATGGGAAGCTTATTCAAGAGAATATCACGAAGCTTGCAGTTGGTTCTGGCCCTAGACATTTGACTTTTCATCCAACGGCACCTTATGCATACGTAATTAATGAATTGAATTCTACTGCTACTGCTTTCAAATACGAGGAATCAACTGGAGAGTTAACTGAAATTCAAACGATTTCTACACTACCTGCTGATTTTAATGGTGAAAGCTATTGTGCTGAAATTACAATATCTGCTGATGGTAGATTTGTATATGGTTCTAATCGTGGACATGACAGTATTGTTGTATACGAAGTAAATGAGAATGACGGATCACTGACGGCTATTCAATATATTTCCACATGTGGTGGTCATCCACGACACTTCGCATTAACTCCTAACGGTGAATACTTATTAGTGGCAAATCGTGATGGTAACAACATCGTTACTTTCAAACGTAATACAAACAGTGGCTTGCTTGAAGACATTGGTGTAGAAGTTTACTCTTCAAAACCAGTATGTGTTATTCCAGTCATTGTGTAACAAATATCAATAACATAAAATTAACAAGTTGAAAATCAACTGTAAGTGAAGGGACTCATCCAAGCGTGTCAACTACGAATACAACATCAGAACTTAAACCAACTAAAATTCTAAAATGTAAAAATGCTGAGTGTAAAGCATGGGTTAGAGAAGAATTTGCGCAAGAGGATCAAACTTGTCCGATCTGCAAAGGACCTATGATGAGAAGTATGCGCCATCTACCTGCTGTACAGAAAAAAATGCCGCGTCAACCACGTAAACCGAAGAATGAATTTGATATCTAATATATGATGAAAAGGCTGGTCGTGCTCAATGTAGAGCACGACCAGCCTTTTATTATGTTAAGCATACTTAACTGTATTAATAATTAATGGCATTAACCAACTAGTTTCAATCCAATTACTGAAGCTATAATAACTGCGATGCATAGAAGTCGAGCAATGCTTTTTGATTCCTTATAAAAAAAAATTCCAACGACAGCACTACCTGCTGCACCGATACCTGTCCACACAGCATAAGCAGTACCCATAGGTAAATCCTCAAGTGCTAAAGTAAGAAACAAAAAGCTTAAGCCAAAGCCCGAAGCCATAATTAAAATATTAATGGCATTAACTTTTTCGTTAAGCTTATTAATACCTGCTACACCTACGATTTCAAATAAACCAGCGATAATTACGAAAAACCAACTCATTATTTGTCCTCCTTAGCATGTGCAGTATGTTGATGCTCTTTAGAAGGAGAATCATGAGTTACTAACTTCAAACCGATAACCCCAAGAAGTAATGTAGACAGTAGAACGATTTTGGCCATATGTACTGGTTCACCGAATATAACCATTTCTGCTACTACTGTTCCTGCAGCACCAAGTCCGACGAAAACAGCATAAGCTGTACTTGCTGGTAATTTACTAGAGGTAAGGATAAGTAAATAAAAACTAATGATAATAGCTATTACTGTACCAAACCACTGTAGCGGGGTAGACGAGTATTTCAGACCAGATACCCAAAACACTTCGAATATCCCTGCAAACACGACGATAGCCCAATATTTATTTTCTGATTTTTTCAAATTGACCCTACCTTTCTTTCTGACTTACCGTAGACGGTTATGTACAAGTTGCAAGCCGTCATGGATGTATTTACAACAGATGCAATTATAGCAATCAATGAAAGTTGACGCAATAATGGTATGAAGTAACAATGGGGAATGCCAGTGAATAATGGTAATGTTTTATGATATGATGGATGTATCTAATATCAATGAAAAGGATTGTACATATGAAACGATTCAAGAAATTTTATATAGAAACAACGAGTATTTGTAATCTATCATGTTATTTCTGTCCTCCAACTGAGCGTGCGAAGGGTTTTTTGACAGTGGAGGATTATCGTCATACATTATTGCAAATTAAGCCATTTACCGATTACATATATTTTCATGTGAAGGGCGAACCACTACTTCATCCGAAAATTGATATATTACTAGATATCGCTCATGAGGAAGGATTCAAAGTTAATATAACAACAAACGGAACACTTATTAATAAAAATCGCGAAAAGTTGCTTGGCAAGCCTGCACTACGACAGCTGAATTTTTCATTACATAGCTTTGATGGTGATCCTGGAAATCGTGATTTGAAAAAATATTTAGCAGATATATTAGCTTTTGTGGAAGAAGCAAGAACGACTACGAAAATGATTACATCATTCCGGCTATGGAACTTGGCAGAAGATAATGAAGTGAATATTGAAAAAGAACGTAATCGTGAATTGCTAGAAATGATCGAATCAGCGTTCCAATTAGACTATAAAATTGAAGAATACTATTTACCAGGAACAGGATCAGGCCTAAAAATTGCTGATCGTGTCTATTTGAATCAAGATCCACAATTCCGATGGCCAGCACTAGATGAGGAAGAAGATGAAGGAGTTGGCTTCTGTCACGCCCTGCGCAATCAAGCGGGTGTACTCATTGATGGTACTGTCATTCCATGTTGCCTTGATGGAGAAGGCCTCTTAAAGCTTGGTAATGTTCATGAACAAGGATTTGACGAGATTATTGCGGGTTCGCGTGCAACGGCTATTTACGATGGATTCTCGAAGCGACAAGCTGTGGAAGAACTATGTCGAAAATGTGGTTACCGCAAGCGGTTTGGCTAACAGAATATCCCTATGAGATCACAATGGTTGCCATTGTGGTCTTTTTGCATTTTACAGAATATAGACTTAGTTAATAGCATTAATAAATGTTTCGTAAAGTAAGTAACCAAAAGCTAGGAAAAACGTATGGAAGATGTGTAACTGTTAGAGCTCAATTGTGCGGAGTCGAAATTCTCCTTCCTGTTACGTTATGGTATGATGGAATGAACAAAAATTTGTAGGAACATTAATATTGGCGCTAAATGGATTTTATATATAGATTAAACTTAATTATTAATAGGATATTCGGGCTTGAACCGGAGATCATTGAAAGGAATGAATGAGATGAAACATCCTTTTCATCTGAAAGCGGTATGGAATGGTGGACGTAACAGTGAAGGACATATAGAATCAGGTGGATTAAAAACAATAGTTTCAATTCCGAAAGAAATGGGAGGTCCAGGAACAGGTACTAATCCTGACGAAATGCTCTTAGGTGCAGCTGCGACATGTTATCTGATCACTCTGGCAGCGATGCTTGAACGTGCACATATTGTACCACAGGATCTTACTCTGGAGTCTGAAGCAATTGTGGATGTAACGAATAACGTGTTTACGTATGAACGGATCGTGCATATACCACTAATTGTGCTCCAATCGGATGCAACAGAGGCAGAATTGTCAAAGGCTGAAAGGCTGGCACATATGGCAGAAGAGTCCTGTATGATCTCCAGAGCAGTAGCAGGTAATGTTTCTATAGAGACAAGGCCTATTATTGTAAAAGAAGGGCTTATTAGTTGAGGACCACACGTTGTATATAGTGTTTGGTCCAATTGGGTCTTGCATTGTTATGCACCAAAGCTTACGTTTCAATGCTCTTTCAGGAGATTTTCTTAAAGGTCATGTGATAGACATAGATATTGTTAATCTAAGGATCATATACTAGTTATAAAATAAGAAGGGAGCCTAGAGATGATACAACTATCCATTACGGTCAAAAGCATCGGTAAGCGCAAAGCTGAGCTGACGCGTCTACCTATTGAGCTATCAGACACACCTCATACATTAAGAGAGCTAATAGAAGTTTTAGTAGAGTGGAATGTTAAGGGATTGATTGAGCGTCAGCAAGAGCAATCCATCTTCCCTTATTTAAGTGAGGAAGAGGTTCAAGATAGAGCAGACAATGGCAAAGTTGGCTTCGGTGCCATCTATAACGACGGAAAACCTACTCTAGCAACTGCAATTGAAACGGCACTACTTGCCTATAAGGATGACTTGTATCGGGTTTACATTAATGATGAAGAAATAAAGTTGTTGGATGAGCCACTATCATTAAAAGACCATGATAACATAACCTTAATTCGACTTACAATGTTAGCTGGAAGTTACTGGTGAAGGGAGTTTGAACAATGACAAACGAAGAACAGGAACAACAGTATGAATTATTTATTCAGCAGCGTTTAGAGGGACTTCATGGAGAACAACGTATTATTGGTCAATATTTAATTGATAGAAGCAAAAATAAAGGGGTATCTGAAGAACATATTAAACAGTTTAAGACATCTTTGGAAAATCAAGCAGCAGATATAGATCAACTACGTAATGGAACTTTTCTATCTATCGCGAAGCACTTGCTCCGTAATGATCTAGGTAATGTGTTAGATCATGTTATTTCACATGCAGTAGAATACCCTTATGATAGAGGATATGCAAGACGTCCATTTCGAACAAGTACAATTAGTAATCATCTGGATATTATTACTCAAAAGACCATTTCCCTCATTATACTAGATAGATCCTCTTTTAATTTGTCGGACTACTTAACGAAATCGGATTATAAAATTCAATATTATACCGGTCAGATCATGGGGGATATCATTAGCTATGAATTAGATAAAGGTAACGCACAAATAAGGGATGCCTTGAAGACAATCATTTATGGAGAGAACCAAACTGCTCTTCTGCGTAATGAAATGATCAAAGGTATTTTTATGAGCCATCAGGAAGATATGTATCACATGATAGGTGAGCTGTTAATAGCTGCTAGGCTTCAAGAAGGTTTACGTCAAAGCATTGTAGAGACAATGGACGAAGGAACCATTGGAGCTTATCTGTTTATGTTAAGAATTATTATAGATGAAGGATATATCCGTTATAGTTCAGTTGTGCGAGGACTGAGCGTGTGGCTGGGAATGGAACTAGAGGCTGCAAATCAGCGAGTTGTTGGTCGGTTAATCGAGCAAGCTTATAAGGCAATTACCGAAAATGATATACGCGAGCAATGGTTGAACAGCAGCAACTCGAATGAAGTCTATATTGCACTTTGGGCGACAGCTGTATATGAGGAAAGAGATTTGTACTCCAATATACAGCAGTTGATGCAACATGGACAACATTATCAAAAGATTATCGCGATGTACATATTAACGAATAGTCGAAACAAAGAGCTGTCTTTGCAGTTAGCTAGAGAAAATTTAGAGACGATAGATCCTGAATTACAATATTGGGTACTGACGAACTACAGCTATTATTATCAACCGATATGGCGAAGAGCTGGAACACCAGCAGAAGATATTACAATTACATTTGAGCGTGTTGAGGTGCTTGAAGAAAAAAGTGAAAGACAACGCGATTTTGAACTCCTGTTAGCAATGTTTGATGGGATGAATCCACAATATAGCGCTGCTTCTAAAGCATTAGATTTCATACATGTTCAATTCACTTCAGAGTTACCTATAACCAAAATGCTTTATCTTGCCGCATATGACATGGACAGTACATGGATTGCAGAACTTATCGTAAGAAAAGATAAACTTACCCCTAACCTGCGGGGAGAATTGCTCTCACATTTCATGAGCGATAAAGATCATCCTGTCATTCGAGCATTCATTCTGGAAAGCTTATCAGATAAAAGTATGACCAATCGTGAGTTGGCGCTTGAACAGATTAAAAAAATGAAGCTATCTGAAATTGAACTGTTGTCGATAGAAGCTTTGTTAAAGCTGAAATCAGGTTCTTTAAGACAAAATACCATTAGTGTATTAATGCTTCAGCCAGAAGAAAGGCTTATTGCTTCCTTAACTAACCTGTTGAACGCTAAAAATGAACAACAAAGATTAGGAGCTTTGGAGATTATAAGCGAGTGTGTTTTGGATGAAGATAGAGCAGAGCAATTGGAACAATTACTACCTTTAGCTGATTTAATTGCAGAGCCTACGGCAAAGGAAACAGCATTGCTGAACAAGCTTATTCGTACAAAAGGAACGAGTAGAGCCGATGGCTTTGGGTTATTTGATCCGAAAGTAACAGAGCCGTGGCTTTTGGAGAAGAAAGCTATTGGGGATTTTTCGTTTGAAAAGAATATATTCACACTAACCTTGGAAAAAATTGAAAGCTTTATTGTGGGTTTAGATCAACTTGTACATCAGCATCGTGATGTTGAGTATGTGTCGGAGTATTATTCTGGCTACAAAGAGACACTCTTAATTGGAACTCATTTGCGTAAGATTCATTCTTACAATCATAATTCTCATAGTGATGAAGCTCTTTCGCAGTTGGAACACTATCCATTGCACGAGCAGTGGAGTGAGTATTTACAACAGAGTAACATGAAACCTAAAGAGCTTATGCAGTTATACTATATATCGATATTGGATGAACTAGATAATACATTAGATCGCTACTATAGCGGACGTTCGTACCTAGGGCTGGAATATCATGAGCTTAGCAATCACAAGTTTTTGGAAGATTGGCGTAAGTTATTTGTAGAAGAAGTGTACCCGCTTGATCTAATATTGGAGGCTCAGTCTGCTTTCAAAAAATTGACATACAATAATCAAGTCAGCACACTTATTCAAGCCTACTTCTATGATAGTAACAAAGCAGAAACATTTGGTATGGCGGAGCTTGCAGTTATTAAGTGGATTCAACTGATAGAAGAGCAAGAACACGAACATAAGCTTTTTTTAGTTGGAGTACTTACCCGCCCTTGGTTGCAATTGCAGCGCTCTCGTGTATATGATCAGGAATCTTTTAAAGAGTATTATCATGCTGTATTCCAGTATGATCAGTTGTTCAATGATCCACAACGAAGTTCCTCTTATGAATTTGAAGAGCATATTCGTGCTCTAGAGGATGATATTATTGGAGAAGCTCAGTTATATAAGGCGTTACTTGATAGTCATGATAGTACTAGTTATTTGAGAGACATAACGGCATCGAAGTTAGGAACACTACAGGATCGTCCTAAGCTGTTAGCTATTCGAAATTCCGTAGTAGATCGAATTGTCAGCATTGAACTATTACGTGGAGACATGGCGACTGAAGTAACACCATACGTAACAAGTCTTCAGCGAATTGAAGGTATGGACTACTTGGTACGATTGCTAGCAAGACTAGATCAGGATGCTTTCGTTCGAGGTTATGTATATAGCTATCATGGAAATTTGACTAAGAAGGAAGCATTCAGTCATTTATTGAAAAATTGTCATCCTAAACCAGGAGAAGATTCAGTGCTTCTTCATACTTTGCTCAAAGATCATCCTAGTATTACTGATAAGAAAATGCTGGAAGCTGCTATGTATGCACCACAATGGATAGATATTGTCGCACAGTATTTGGGCTGGGAGGGGTTGCGAAGTGCAGCATGGTATTTCCACGCTCATATTAATGAAAGTTTCTCAGCAGAAAAGGAAACTGTCGTAGCTCATTATTCGCCTATCTCACCTCAGAATTTTAATGATGGGGCATTTGATATAGAGTGGTTCAAGGAAGCATATGGATCACTGGGAGAAGAACGGTTTACCATGTTATATGAGTGCGCTAAATACATATCAGCAGGGGCTAATCATCGACGTTCTCAATTATTTGCAGATGCTACACTTGGAAAGCTGAAACTCGAAGCAATGAGTTCATCAGTTACTGATAAAAGAAACAAAGATCATTTGCTAAGCTACAGCTTAATTCCACTTGCGAGTGACAAAGAGCAGGATATACGCAACCGCTATGATTTTATTCAGCATTTTCTGTTGCAAAGTAAGAAGTTTGGTGCCCAGCGCAGAGCAAGTGAGGGTATCGCATCGCAGATTGCATTAGATAATTTGGCCCGTAATGCAGGCTACAGAGATGTTACTCGACTAAAATGGGATATGGAAGCGCCCAAGGTCGATGAGATGAAGGTCTACTTCGAGCCTCACAATCTTGATGAAGATACGACGGTACAATTAGTTGTGGACGGTGAAGGGCAAGCTGATATTCAAATTTATCGAAAAGGTAAAGAGTTGAAATCTCTTCCTGCAAAGTACAAAAAAGAAGATTATATTACAACACTTAAAGAGATGAAGTCAGAGTTGATTGAGCAATATCGCAGAGCTCGCAAAGAGCTAGAGCGATCAATGGAATTAAGCAATAGTTTTACTAGTAAGGAAATAGTAGGTTTGGATAATAATCCAGTGATCCGCCCACTAATCAGCTCGTTAGTCTTCAAAGTTGGAGACCAGTTAGGTTATTTCGACAGTGAGAATTTATCGCTGCGAGATGCATCTGGTAAGCAAACGACATTAAGGGAAGACGATATACTGCATATTGCTCACCCTGTTCATCTATATGAGAGTGGACAATGGAGTAGTTTCCAACGTGATCTATTCGAGCGCCAACTTAGACAGCCATTCAAGCAAGTATTCCGTGAACTGTATATGCCTAATTCTGACGAGCTCCATAATGTTACTCATTCTCGTCGTTATGCAGGATATCAAGTACAGCCGAAGAAAACAGTTGCCCTACTGAAGAGTAGAAATTGGACAGTTAGCTACGAAGAAGGATTGCAGAAGGTATTCTATGCTGAAAACTTAATTGTTAGCCTTCATGCTATGGCAGATTGGTTCTCACCTGCAGATACTGAATCGCCTACACTTGAAATTATACAATTTAGAAATCGTTCGACATATGAGAATGTGCCATTAGGTCAAGTACCACCAATGCTGTTCTCAGAAGTGATGAGAGATGTCGATCTTGTGGTGAGTGTAGCTCATGTAGGAGGCGTAGATCCTGAGGCAAGTTTAACGACGATTGAGATGCGTCAAGCTATCGTGCAGGAGTCATTACGACTGATGAGACTAACTAATGTTAGATTGGATGGGAGCTATGCTCATATTACTGGAAGTTTAGGAGAATATGCTGTTCATTTGGGTAGCGGGATGGTTTACAAGCAAGCTTTAGGAGCATTGCATATTATCCCTGTACATTCTCAGCACCGTGGACGGATTTTCCTACCATTCCTTGATGAAGACCCAAAAACAGCGGAAATTATGTCTAAAATCGTTCTATTGGCAGAAGATACAAAGATTAAAGATCCGCAAATTTTGATGCAATTACAGAAGTAGGTCAAATTGAATCGAGTAACATAACATAATACGCGTTATGAGAAATCTATCGAATTAACATGTAAGAGAATAAGCCGGAGCGAGGCTATCATGCGCTTCGGCTTATTTGTATTCGCGCATCCTCAACCGAAATTCAAAGCACAATAGCCTAATGCGGAGAATACTTTATTCAAAAGGAGGTTTTAAACTGATGTATAATGATAGCGAACTAAGTCTTGTGACGAAAGCTTATCTTGATGCTTATTTCAAAATACTTAATAACATGATTAGGGAAATGAGAAGTGTACATTCAACTAATAGTATTTCTGATATCTTTATTAGGCAGATGATTCCACATCACGCAGCAGCAATAGCGATGTCTAAAAATATTTTACAATACACTACCAATCTTGAATTGCAAAATATAGCATTGAACATTATTGCTGAACAAACAAAAAGCATAGCGAATATGAAAGCAATACATCACAAATGCAGTTTATTGACAAATACTAATTATGAAATATATCAGTATATGAATATATATAGCGGAGTATCTGAAACAATGTTCCATGAAATGAGTACGGCCCCAATTACAAATGGTGTGAATTCAAATTTTGTAAGAGAAATGATTCCACATCACGAGGGAGCAGTACGAATGTGTAACAACGCACTTCAATTCAATATATGTCCCCAGTTAAAGTCGATTCTTCAGGCTATTATAATTTCCCAAACGAGAGGGATCAAGCAGATGCAGCAATTGTTAGTGAGCTTGGAAAACTGTTAAGTTAAATAGATGAAGGTGTAATTCTTATGAATTGCACCTTCTATTTATTTCAATTACCTTCAATGATTGTTGGCAAGTGAGATCCATTGGGTTATATCACTTATGGCAAAACCCGTACCAAGCTTGGTCAGGTGGAACTTGTACTTGAAGAAGAGCGGATTTAAGTCATGGGAACGCATGAAAAGCTGAAAACGCCGGAAGAACATGAAGTCATTATGGAGCGGCTGCTTAAGAATCGTATGCTGAACCCCAATTCAAGGCGTAACATTTTTCCTTTGTCAGGGTTGCTGTATTGTGAGAAATTCGGTTCTCGGATGAGATTTAGAGTAGATGAGAACAAGAAGTAGGATAAGCATTGGAGTGCATTATGCTATCACCATTACAAAGACGGAAGCAAATGTGAGTAGCGTGGCAAGGTAATGGATGTTGACTTTTTCAATGCGCTATATTACCGGATTATTCATGTAGGCCCGAACATTCTGCGGGAGATTGAACTGCATGGAAGTAAGTACAATGATACACAGGTCATTATCGAGGTCAAAGAGCACGAGTTGAAGAAGCAGAAGCGGGCATTTGACAAGCTGCATGAATCGTATAAAGAGGACATGATAACGAAACAAGTGTTTTTAGAGCGAAAGGCTGTTCGATCAAGGCAGACACAGAAGTTGGAGGGAGATTTGAAGGATTTACGGAAGGTTACAGTAGGTGAAGGGAATTATCCGACTGTAAAGCAGATATATGAGCGAGTAGAGCAGTTTAGGGAGTTATGGAGCGCTTCGGTGACGAGTGAAGAGAAGAATAGGGCGTTAAAGAAGCTAGTGGAGCGGATTGTGTATGATCGGGAAGGGAATCGGGTGGAGTTGACGGTTTGTTATAGATAAATTAATGAATTAGCATCGACAAGTATTTGGCTAAAAAATCCAAATGCTTGTTTGGTGTTTACTAGCGCAAAGCAACCAAGGTGATAGTTCATAAGTTGTATGAAAATGTACTAAAAGCAGGGATATATTGGATGAATGTCGAATTCCTTGGAGAAACATATTAAAGCTATTGATGTTTTTAATGAAAATCTGGAATCGCTTAGTGAATTATCATCTTTATGGCTAGAAATTCAAGAAAAGCTAAAAAAACTACCAGAAACTTCACTTTCTAAAAATGATATTGAAAAGATCCATATAATTCAATCGCTATTTATAAATCAAGTTACAGATTATGGTTTAACAAGTGTTAATCCTAGGTCTTTGTTAATCTCTCCAGATAGTTATAAGCCTACGCATGATGGTTTTGATTTGCAGTTTGATCTATCTGCGAGTGATTTGGTTAGAGCAATTTGGGCATTTCTTGTTTCCTTTTTAGAAATTGCAAGTGAAAAACAAACAAATTATTTAGGTCTACTAATTATGGATGAACCTCGACAACAAAGTGCAAAAAAAGCGAGTGTGAAGGAACTTTTAAAAAGACTTTCAGAGTCAGGTGAGTTCAAACAGCAAGTAATATTCGCAACAAGTGAGGAACAGAGTTTATTAAATGAATTGCTCATAGATATTCCTCATACTTATATTAGTTTTGAAGGTAAGATACTCAGTTATTTAGAGTGTTTTATTGAAGAGGACGAGTTTTTGGCTGAGCTAGAAAATGATTTTTATATACTTATTGAAGACTCATTAAACAATTATATTGATGATGTGACACGAATTGATGTTTGGACAAACGAGATCAATGAGGTGCTTCGTGCAACTGTTGAAAGTCTAACAAGCTTTAAATTACTAGAGGATAGCCTACAAATAGATAATGGAGGACGATTCAAGCAAATGTAATTGCCACTGCAAGTTTGGAATTGTCGGATTATTTTGCGGGTGAGACAATTAACGAAAATGTAGAGGTAGATTTTCTTATTCAACTTGCTGGTAAAATACAAAAAAATATCATTAAAGAAATGGAAGTCTTCTTTATAAAGCAGTATGATTGAACGTTTATTTTTTAGTATATATTATAATGTTTGGTCAGAATATGAGTACGACAGATTAAGGATAGAAATGGACAGAGACATTATTCGGAAGAGTTAATTGAATTCAAAAAAATTTTTTTAGCACGTGAGTAAAATGTATAATATATGCTTGAGTCTTATGTGGTTTGAAGGGGGAATATACCATCTTTAAGTAATGAGAACTTAAAAGATGGAAAGTATTTCTGTCAATAAATTAGTATAGTCACTAGTTATAAAGAAATGAGATCTAATAAACTTCCTTGGATAGGAGAAGAATCCACTTTGAAGATTTTCGATGAAGATTACATTAGGAAAATAAGTGAGTATACCCAGGATGCTTATATAGTGGCCGAACAAGATTACTTGTGCAACGTAACTGCTGAGGATATCATTTCGCAATTACTAGATCAATTATCTTCTTATAAAGCCCCTCTTGTAGAAAAAGCAGAAGAGTTAGGTGAAATGCTTAAAATAGAAATTAAAAAATACTTGCTTACTTATGATAAAACAGAGCTAATGATAACCCTTATGAGTTTAAAAGCATTTTTCCGCAGTAATATTAGTTTCAGTGGAGAACCTCAAATGGATTACGATTTGAGCAACAGACATTCTGATATTCTAATGCTGATTCATATAATCATTGCAGCGGAAGAAACAGAGTTTAAAAATAGAAGTTTAATAGATGGTAGCAAGAATCTAGCGCTATCATTTGCATTAGTGCAATTTTATAGTGTGCTCATAAACAGTATTGAACATTACTCTGTTCTCGATGATAATTTAAAACATTCTAAAACGTTGGAGGACTTCCTTAGGGGCGGTTCTATGTATTCTGATGAATACAATAAGTATATGGATGAGCTATTATTTATTGGCGATCTGGAGAATCCTGATGATTCAATTATTCAAAACTCAGGCGTAAAACAACTGATGATATCAAATGGTGTGAGCAAGAATATAATAGAAGAAAAACTTAGTGCGGAAATTGAAAAGGCCTTCGGGTTCAATTTATCTAATTTGAATGATTTTATCTGTTGGGGATTAAGACAACATCCAAGTGAATTTTTAATAATAAAGGATAAAAAGGATTATTTTAATCTTATCGAAACTGAATTAAATGGTTCTTACGAGATTTTCCAAAAAATTATTGATACCTTTTCTTTCAACAGATTGTCGAAAGATAATTTGAAGCTTAATGATATAAGAAACATCGAACTGAGAAGTATTTATGAAGTGGGAGACGCATTGATTTTTTATCCTTATGACTTCATATTCAACGCAAGTTGTTTCGAGAAGTTTATGCTTAGAAATCATTTTGTGCAGTATTATTCAGAGGTTCTTGATAATGATAAACAAGGTTCACTAGCGATCCAACTGAGTAAGCTTGAGGAGAAATCGTCAACGTATTTAGCCTATGTAATTTTAGATGCTTTACACTCTAATAACTACAAACTACCCTTAAGAAATAGCTGTCCTTACCCTGAAGTTAAGAGTATCGTTATTAACAAACAAACGAATATTCTTAAAGGTCAAGGCGACATTGATATACTTGCATTAAATGAAGAAGACAAAGTGATTTATAACATAGAACTTAAATATTATAAAATTTTACACAACTTAAAGGAGATGAAAAGTAAGACTAAAATAGAAGAACGGAAAAAAAATATGATTAATCCTAAAAAAAGAGAACTAACACTTAAGAATAATCTTAAAGAAGTAATCAACTTTTTAGGTGGTAACCCCGAAGATAGCGATCAATATATCGTGCGAACAGTCTTTTTGACCCCCAGACCCGATTACTGGTTGTTAACGGGACAGATACCCGATGTTGAATATTATACATGGGTAGAGTTTTATAATAAGATTATTCATTCCGCTTTAGCTAAGGGTTTAAATATTTGAAGTGGCTTCAAAAAGAAAAAATTCTTGAGGTATTCGTTGGTTATTATAAAACTGAATTGAATTTCTGAATTGTCGGCGAACTTGGCGCCGGCCCACATAACTATAAAAATGAAAAAAGGTAGTCTGATCTTCTCGGATTACCTTTTTCTAAATTTACAATCTCCCCCCGCCTTTTTGGGTAAACCCTAAGCAATACTTTACCCAAATTCAACACGAAAAGAGGTGATACCCCATGACAACTCAAAAATCACCCAATAGACCTAATTACCCACTTTACTTAAGGACATACATATTCAGACAAACTGGTGGAGGTATTAGAAGCGCATGATACCGCATGGTTGAATTCAAGTAATACTTTTTTTGATAGGTTCAATAGATGAAAACACAGATAAGGAGATATTATGAATGACTTATGTACTATCAGACCGTTATAATCGATACTTTTATCTTGCTCCAGCAGATGATACGTTTGAGTTTCAATCCTTATTAATGGATACAAATACTGCAATTAATTTAGAAAAGTTTTATTATAATCCCCAAAAGATGAACGATATTGATATAAATGCTACTACAGAATTTTTATTAAATAATATCAAAAGTGATCCTGTGTACGGATTTGCTGTCCAAGAAGCTTGTTGGGATTACACATTGGGGAGGTTAAATGAAGGCCAGTATCAAAAAATGACCTCAGCTTTGGAAAACCAATATAAGTGGGATATTTCGAAAATACAACAGCATGCATTATCTCAGGGTCAACTATTCAAAAATGATGTTTTTAGGTCAAAGGTTAAAGAACTAGAAACACTAACAGATCAAATTGAAGAATGTAATCCCTTTTTAGTAGGAAGCTATGCTTGTATATTAAAAATATTGATTGTGCAAATAAAACATAAAAATCCTCTTAAGTCAATATATGAATATCTTGATTATGTAAATAATGAAATAATGACAAATTACGCTTTAGAAACACAGCTAGCAGTTAATTATTTTTTAGGAAACGATAAAATGTATGCACTTGGAAATAGCATTTTTAAATTTGATAGAAAAAAAGAGAATGTTCTATTAAAAGCATGCAATGCAAGCTGGGATATGTTCTTTCTTAGATTATTGCAAATGAGTCACTTTCATTCTGGGGTTAGTAAAGCATTGAATACTTTTAAACCACATTTGGTTACAGCTGATCATGGAATAAAAAACTTTGCTCAACTCTGCTCCGTTGAGGCCGTAATTAATAAAGATAATAAGTTTGTTCCAATATTGTCATTTATAGAAGGAAATATTAAGAATGAGTATCTAAAGCATGTTGAAAATATCGAAAGCGAGCTGTATTTCAAAGTACTAGAGAGAGAAGCAGCAAGAGATATTTTAAATGGGGATAGTAACAGCTATTTATTAGAGAGTATTACTAAATTAGAGAAAGAATTAAAGCTCATATCTTAGATGGCAATGGCATTTATCTAGTAACTATAATTATAACAATAGGACTTGATATTTTTCTTGAGGAGTGGATAATGCTTATCCTGAGACAGCTGCGCATTCTTAAGAGTGAAAAGAGTTTATGCTCGTGATAACTTATAAGGTACTGAACCAGCGCTCGGTCAGAACAAACTTTTGACAAAGCTAAACAGTAGAACAAACATGTCTTCTTATCTATTGGGTATAGCTAATTATTGACCTACACGTACCTGTCATAGATGAAATGTCACAATCTTATATGCTTAATTCATTGATCCGCTAATTCAAGGCAAAGGTTTAGGGGGTGGATCAATGGGTCTTTTTGAGGAAATAGCTGTGAATGCCTCTTTCTTAAACAGCTGTTATAATGAACAAAACCCAAACAGCTTCAATTCGTAGTAATTGGAGTCGTTTGGGTTATTTCTTTTTCTAGCATATCTTTCTAAGACTACCTTCGAGAAGTGGGATGCTGTAACGGGATTCTTTATTTTGATAACTCTACAAAACCTTCTCCAAATACATCTCTTACATCATGAATGGTGAGGAATGCTTCTTTATCCACATTTTTAACGATTTTCTTGAGTGTGGAAACTTCCTGTTTGCTAATTACAATGTAGAGCACTTCTTTTGGCTCCTGGCTATAGTATCCTTTTCCTTGCAGAACAGTAACGCCTCTGTTCATGATCAAGTTGACCTGTTCGGCGATTTTGTCTTGCTGAACGGAGATAATTGTGACTGCTTTTTTAGGGTTAAGTCCTTCAATAATAAAGTCCATCACTTTTGTGCCGACATAAAGCATGATGATGGTTAACATAAGCTTCTCTATCCCGATAATGAAGAAAGAGGAAAATACAACGATTAGATCAAAAAATAGGAGGGCGTAACTAATATTCCAATTGAGATATTTGTTAGCTATTTTTGCGAGAATGGTTGTACCTGCGGTACTGCCACCAACCCGGATGATCATCCCAATGCCTGTTCCGACAAGTATACCACCAAATATCGCATTCACTATTAATTCATTGGATTGAATATTCCAATTGTGCGTAAGGTGTAAAAAAATGGAATTTAGCAATACAGCAATAATTGTATAAATAATCATCTTTTTATCAATAAATCGATATCCGAAAATTAGCAATAAAGAATTCACAATTAAGTTGACTAGACTGGGAGACCATTGAAATAAATAATATAAAATAATGGAAACCCCTGTAACTCCACCTTCTCCAAGTTCATTGGGAATGACAAACACGTTGACTGCTAGGGCAAACAGAAATGATCCAAGTACTAAGTAAAATAAATCTTGAGTTAGTTTTTTTACCATCGTTACCATCCTTACATTTTGCAATAATCAAAATACTATATCTCATACTAACGAGTTTAGGCAATCTCTTTTTTCGAAGACTATAAACTTATAGAAATTTATATAACTTTAGAAAATTATGAATATACATGGTTCTGTATAAACGAACTAAGCTCTTTTAATCTTGTACACATGAATTGCACCCTATTTGTATTTTAAATAAAATTGCTATAATCAACCTTATTAAATTTGTTTTCAAAAAAAGGTAAATATATAAATAATGATAAATGAACTTTTTACTATACCAGACACTCTTATAAGTGAGAGAGGTGAAAAAATGAATGTAGTAAGACTAGTGAAGAAAGCCAAAAGAGGCGATAAAGAAGCATTACTTCAACTAATCATGTTGGAAAAAGATACTTATTATAGACTTGCCTACTCCTATATGGGGAATAAGGAAGATGCACTAGATGCTTTGGAAGATATGATTGTAATCCTCTATGAAAAGGTACAACAACTTCAGAAAGAAGAATCCTTTTATAGTTGGAGTAAAACAATTTTAGTGAATTGCTGTAAAAGCTTACTACTTAAGCGCAATAAGCTAATGTTGATCGATGATCTGAATGTGATTGAAGATAATGAATTATCCAATTCTAATACGTTTGATCCTTATCGAAAAAGCGATCAACAGATAGACTTGCAGTCATTATTATTACATCTTAATGAGCATCAAAGGGAAGCGATTCAACTAAAGTATTTTCTTGATTTCGACAATCAAACTATAGCAGAGATTACAAAAGTCTCAATAGGAACTGTTAAATCGAGAATATTTGAAGGATTAAGAAAATTACGAGAAAAGTATGGAGGTGATGTTAATGAATGATATCGAAAAACTGTTGAACGAAGAGCATAATCGCATGGTAACCATTACAGCACCAGATGAACTAGAATCAAGATTACGCAATGCTTTAGATAATAAGTCTGCGCAGAAGAAAATAAAACGTTCTACAAAGGTATGGAAGATCGCTGCGGCAGTAATAATTATGACTTCTATCGTTAGTTACAATTATAATGCGTTTGCTTACTATGGAAAAAAGATATTTGGATTTGATGCTCTAATTGATGGTACATTACTGGATCTAAATGAAGCGGGAATGGGACAAAGTGTAGACAGAAGAAACACACTTCTAGACGGCACAGAACTAGTCATAGATGGGATCATGTCGGATGCTAATCAATTTATTATGTATTACACATTATCTAATCCGAATGGGATAATGGATACGATTGATCTCTTTAGTAGACCTCATATTTCAGGCTTTCTGACAAATTCGAATTTTAATTCAGGAACGTCGATTATTAATGATGATCAAACTGAAATAAAAGGAATGATGAGTTTCGATCCTGTAAGTCCATTTTCTAAGAAATTAACACTTTCCTACTGGCAAAATGCAACTACTAATGGAATGAGCGAAGATAGTATTACATTTGACTATTATCCTGATAAAGCGATGCAAACTGAAATTAAGCAAAAGATTAATAAAAACTTTAAGGTAGACAAAGGAGGAATTAATTTTAAGTCAATCACTGCTACACCAACGATGACATTGATTAAAGGGACGATGAATGTAGATAATTTTGATAGAGTAAGTTCATCGTTAGATGGGATCGATTTAATTGCCAATGGAAAAGTGATTCCGATTATAGGTAGTGGTAGAACTACTTCTTATAACGGAACCACATTTGAAATCAAATATGATGTACTGCCGAAAGAACTTGAGTCTTTACAATTAGTTATCAATGAGTTTGTAGGATATGAGAAGCTACAAGCTAAGTTTTCTTTAAATTCGAATAAAAATGACCCATTAGTTATAGGTGAGAAGAATCTTTGGATAAATAATATTTCAATTAGTTCAGAAGGATTGGAAGTTACGATTGCTACAGACGAGGATGTCATGCTAGATGGTGTATCTATAGAAACGATTAATGGAGTAGTTCCATTAAATACAACAGTAAGGCAGGATATGATAACGCAAGCTGATGGTTCAATGATGAAGGAACGTACATTACTGTTTGATACAATGGACGAACCACAATATATATTGATTGACGGTATGCATTACATGAAGTCATACAATCACGAAATTGAAATTCAAGTTAAGTAGGTAGCCAATGCACATAATATAGAGGTAGTGTTCGTATAGATGGTTCTGGAATACTACCTCTATTTATTTGGTAACAATGTATAATTCGTGTGTCTTTAACAATACAAATTTGATATACTTTTGCTATTGTTAATACAAGAATAAATATAAAGAAATTTAATAAAGAGGATGCCAATGAAGATTATTAGGAGAATTGATGAATTAGAAGGTAGTTGTTATATAGAGGTTTTACCAGGAAAATATGTTGGTGAATGTTGGAATAATAACTCTATATATTTTAATGAAGAAGAGTTTGCTTATTTAGAAACAGCAATTGAAATAGAATATCCTAAATATGATCACTATGCGTTTAATGATATTGATAAAGATTCATGGTTGAGAATATTAAGGAGATTCGATGAAATAATAAAACTCCTCGTAAGTAAACCCAAAATAGAATACCTTAAAGAACATATTGGATTCTTATTTAGTAGTAGCGAAGAAGAGTTTGTGAAAGATTATGATCATAATATTGAAAAACTAATAGATATAATAAAGGAATTTCAAACTTGGATTATAGAGCAGGTGGAAACCGAAGACTATGTATCCGTTCTTGGGATTTAGCTATTCAAAGATGTAATGATTCTACCTACTATGCAATCAAAAAAAAATTATTTAAACGGTTAGTAAGAGAAGAGAAGAATGTTAATAATGATAAGGAGGAACAATCTACTTTGGAAAGCGGGTTATGAACAATGGCAACTCAAAAGCAAGACAAGATTGGATCACCTATAGATATGCTACGTCCTTACACTGTGCCCAATAGACCTTGGGTAATGCATCAAACATGGAATGATGTATTATTTGCGCATTGGCCCATTCCAGTTGAAAAACTTCAAGCCATAGTTCCAAGCTGCTTGCCGCTCGATACGTATGATGGTCAAGCATGGATCAGCGTTGTTCCTTGTGGGATGAGTGGGGTGAGACCTCGATTTCTGCCTGCGTTTCCTTATCTGTCGCAATTTCCGCAAATTAATGTAAGAACATATGTGACACTGAACGGAAAACCAGGTGTGTACTTCTTCAGCTTAGATGCAGATCAGTCTATTGTTGTGGAGTTAGCGCGACTTAGCTTTAAACTTCCTTATTTCCATGCAACTATCGAGTATAAGTCAGACCAGAATCATAATGTGAGCTATTACAGTACTCGAAAAGACTCGAGATCAAATAGCGAACAATTCAAAGCATCATATCGTCCAATTGATGAGGTAATGATAAGCGTTCCTGGTTCTTTGGAGTATTGGCTGACCGAGAGATATTGTCTATACAGTGTGGATACGAAGGGGAGAGTCAACCGTGGTGAAATTGATCATTGTCAATGGCCACTACAACGGGCAGAAGCAGAAATCGAAATTAACTCATTGCTTTCTGCGTATGGGATTGAATTAATACAGAGTAAACCACTTCTTCACTTTGCCAAAAGACTTCATATACATGCTTGGTTATTAGAATCTTGTCAAGCAGAAGGTAAAATTTTATGAAAAAGAGCTTCCTTTCATGTGAAGAGGAAAGCTCTAACTATAATGAACGTAGATTATTTTAATCTATTTTTGCCCCATAAGAAAGAGCAAGATAAACGGCTTGTTCTCTGTCTAATCTAACGCCTTTAACATTAATGGACATGAAGTTAACGCCGTCCATGTTGGCACCACGTAGATCTGCTCCGGTTAATTTGGCATTCGTCAAAGCTGTTCTCGTAAGATCGCTATTTCGTAAGTCTGCTTTTTGTAAGTTTGCATCTGTAAGATCAGCCTCGTAAAAACGAACCCCTCGCAAATCTTGTTTCTCAAAACGAGCTTGTCTTAAATTCGTGTAGGACCAGTCACCGGTAATGATTGAAATTCCATCCATACGAGTTTTAATAAAACTTGATCCGGTCATTTTACAATTATTGAACTTGGAGACGAATAGATTGGCTTCATCAAATATACAGTTCTCAAATGCTGATTCCGTATGTATCGAACTATTTAGTGATGCACCGTTGAAGCTACATTCAATGAAACGGCAATTACTCGTATTAATTTCTTCCAAAGAAGCATCTACAAATGTACAACGTTCAAAGGTGCAGCGAATTAAATCCCCTTCATTAAGATCCTTATGGTTAAAATTCACTTCTGTATAGTGTTGATCGATATATTCAAACATACGGTACCCCCAAATTAGATGATGTGATAAGTACTATATCTGTATTAATATTAATTTTCAAGTTAAATTTATAACAAATCTCTAGGGAAATTGGTAAGATAAATAAACATTTTACTATCTAACATTTAATTGTAATAATCATTAACCTACACTTGAAAGATGAATAGAAAACTAAAATTCTTATGACCATTGTCCTAAATTTTGGTGTACTATATACAAATACAGAAATTATACATCTTGGGAGGATTTAGAGAACATGAATGTTAAAAAGTTATTTCTTAGTACAATGATTGTGGTTTTATTGTTATTACCTACACAAGTATTGGCACGCTCATGGACAACCGTACCAGAGGCGGATTGGAGCTATACCGCCCCTAACAATGAAGACCAGTATGCGTATATAAGTCAGTACACATCAGTTATTCGCAACGGAAATATATATTATTTTTCTAATGACAAAATACATATTGTGAACACAAATACAGGTAAACACAAAGCTAGCATTGATTACTTGAAAAATTCAAATTTATTTTATTCATTTTTTGGTACATTAGCTCAAGTTGATAATAAAGGTAATGTTTATGCTTTGACGGCAACTAAAGGTAGCTCAGGTGTCTATTCATACAAACTTACGACCTATAATGATGTAGGTACAAAACTGTGGGAAAAATCTTACAATGAAAAGATTAGATCGATTGCTGGCGTATTAATTTTAGATAATGGTTCTATTATGACGTATTTAGAAACAGGATCAGAAAAATTTGTTACGTATACGTATGATACTAAAGGTAACTTGAAAGCGAAGAAAGAATGGAAGAGTTACATTGACGGCTATCGAAATGGTTACTTTACAACGATTAATGTTATAGGGAAACAAAAATCTCGACTTTCTTACTACGATGACTCCATGAAATTGAAATTCACACAAGATTTTAATTTTAGCGATGGTTACTACTCGGGAATTACGACTGATGGTCTAGTTATTTATTATAAATACAATAGTGCAACTGATAAGACAACATACTTTGCAAAAGATTCTACTGGAAAGAAAGTATGGAGTAAGGAGCTTTCTGGACAAGCTGGTCGAGACACTCTCTATGATAGTCATCATCCAGGGAAAGGTACATTTAAAAACTATTTTGGGGGAACAGTAGGTAATAAGTTTTTCCTAATTGATTCCAAAGGAAAAACCAAACAGTTAACGATGGGTGATCATTATTTCCAAACTGCAGATGATCAAACGGTCATGTTACAGAATGACAAAAAATTAGAAATCTATAAAGCATCTGATTTATCGCTTCTTCATTCAATGAAATTAACAGAAGCGAACAAAGGTGATCAATTTTTATATGCTGGCTCAGGTATTGTATATCGAATTGATAGTAAAAATGTTATCTCCAAAATAAATATCGCCAACCCAGCTGTAGGCGTTTATCTTAATGGTGTTAAGCAAAGCTATGATGTTTCTCCACAAAACATTAATAACACGATAATGGTACCGCTTAGAGGGGTCGTAGAAGCACTTGGAGGGAAGGTTATATGGCAAGATGGCGGGGTCAACATTCAGTATGGCGAACAACAAATAGTTATGAAAGTTAATCAATCCAAAGCAACAATTAATGGTGCGTCTTACACGCTGAATCAAGCTCCTGTCATATATCGCGACTCTACACTTATCCCGCTGAGATTTTTAAGTGAGGCTCTAGGAGCAAAGGTGAAATGGGTACAGGCTGAAAATAATGTCTATATTGAATTGAAATAAGGTAATGTGAGGGTAATAGAAGAAAACGAGCTCGCCCTTTAATGAGGGACGAGCTCGTTTTATAGTTTTCGCTATTTCATAATTAAGCCTAACAGACCGACAAATGAGGTGGCTTGTTGAGGTGAGATAATACATCCTGCTAGATCTTCAATGTCTACTTGCAATCCATCAAATTCACAATTACTAAGATCGATTCCGTTCAACTTTGTTCCGGAAAATAAAGCTTGGTCAATATTACACTGTGATAATGATAGTTTTTGAACAGTAGAGTGGTAAAAGTCAGAACTAATCAAAGAACAATTCTCAAAATCGACAAGCTTAAATGTTGAAAAACGATAAACGGAATAATCTCCAACACAATTTTGAAATGAGACGTTTTGGAATCTGCTTTTCGTAAAATCCGTTCCGATCAATTTACAATTATTGAATTGTACCCGATGAAGAAAGGAGCCGGATAGATGAACGTTAGACAAATCACATTTTTCGAAAATGACGTCGGTTAGCTCCAATTCCTGTAACGTGGACTCCATAATTGTAACATTGTTAAAGACTACTTTATCGAAAGACACTTTATTAGCATGTTGATCGTCAATCGTAATATCATTTATCGTACCATTACTAAATTCATCTTTTGTTTGCAAGGAGTATAACTCCCCTGTAAGTAGGGGCAATTCAACAGGGATTTTGGGTAATTCAATCTTGCTACTCATGTATACCTCCACAAAATAAAAGTAGATTTCCTAGTCAATGTGTAATCTACTATAAAGATTGTCTAACGAATATACAAGCAACAACAATACAAGAATTTAATCAATCTTTGAATATAAGTAGTTTTAATTCTTTCGAAATTTCTTCGGGAATAACGTAAGCCTCACCATCTGATGTCAGAAGCAAACCAGTTGTTATGTTCACATCATCAGCAACATGTAATTTATACTCTTCTTGCGATCCATCGTTATAAGTTACATTCATGGTGAACAGTGGAGCATACTCAACCTCACGCGTATCTATAATTCCATTTTCCATCGCATTTTCGAATATTTTTATTTCATTGATATCCTCAAATATAAGTTCTGGAAATGGATTATCCATAAAAGTATTACATACTTCTGTACATGATATTGTAATGTTCTGTATTTCGGTTGACGGAAGTAAAACTTTAATGGCATTAACTAGATCTGAATTAGGTTTTAGAAGATATTCATTGACGTGATCTGTAGAGAAATTCACTTTCAATTCATTACCTGAGTAAAGCTTTACGACAAAAAGCGTTCCAACAGCGCCTTCAGTTTCGTTATCAATTGAGAGTGAGAGAGTAGAGACATCTTGTAGCCATTGATTAATAATATTAGCTTCATTAATTTCAAACAGATCTCCATTACCGCTTCTAATCGTAATATAGTCGACATTATCCAGTAGATCTCCGTATTGCTCTTCAAGTGTAGTATTATCTAGTGTCACTGTAGATGTTTTAGTACATCCGCTGAGAACTACAATTAGAAGTAGCAATAAGAAACTGTTTCGCATTTGAACAACCTCATTTCCAAAATATTACTTTCAATAATAAAACGTGAGATTGTTCATTAAAGTTGCATTTTAACGTTTAACCATCGTTACTTCTACGGTCATCCATATATTTACTTGCTGGCTTGCCATATGTTCGTTTGAAAATGCGTTGAAAATAACTGACATCAGAATACCCAAGGTAATCCGAAATTTCTGTAATAGTTAAGACAGATTGGGAAAGCATATAAATAGCTGTTTTCATGCGAATGGAATGAATATACTCACTTATCGTTTGCCCTGTACCTTTCTTGAACAGATTCGCTACATAATTTGGACTTCGACGGATGTAGTCGCCAAGATGTTCTTTTGTAATATGTTCGCGATAATGACTTTGAATATAGGCTTTCATTCGATCAATATGCATGATTGAAGCGGGAGCAAGCTCGCCGCGGTCTAACTCTCGCTGCCAAAGTGCTAACGTATCAAGCAGAAATGAGCTTGCTCGCAAACTTGTATAAGCATAATCTTCACCATGTTCATTCCAAATTGGCCGGAATGTTTCCATCGTTCTATCGAATAATCCAGATGAAGAATGAGTCATAGTCTCCGTTTGCAACATAGGGAGTATCTTATACAGTTCGTCCGAAGCTGTAAATTGAAAGCTAAATTTCTGATGAATTGTCCGATGAGGTGTTTCCTCTATAATGTTCGTCTGCTGTGGAGTAAGAATGAAATCACCTTTACTGGCCAATATCGTCACTTCGTTACAAGTGAAAGTACAACTACCATAAGTCATAATATATAAATGGTATTCTTTGGTTTTATGGCTTATCATTTCCTGCCAATTCATACCTTGATCATGTTTTATTGTCATTCCCTCGATCATTATTGCACCTCGGTATACTATAGTACACCCATTATACTATATTTCATGTACTAGGTGCAGAAAAAGGAATACAATGAGATCAACAGTTAACTGAATTAAGTATTTTGACACTAGAAATAACAGATATCAGAAGGAGACTTATATGAGCCACACAAAAATCGTATGTACAATGGGTCCATCAAGTAATTCTATTTCAATCCTTAAGGAAATGATGATCGCAGGCATGAACGTTGCTCGTCTAAACATGGCACATGGTGAACTTGCTGACCATAGCGCACGTATTCAGTTAGTGCGTGAATCTGCTAATGCTGCTGGAAAAATCATTGCAACAATGATGGATATTAAAGGTCCTGAGATTCGTATTGCTACACTTGAAGAATCAAGCTACGAGTTAGTTGCAGGTGAAATCTTCACATTAACTACTGAGCAAATTGTTGGTAACGGTTCTCGTGTTAGTGTGAACTATCCAGATATGACAAGTGTTATCAAGCCTGGTGATGTTATCCTTATTGATGATGGTCTGATTGAGCTGCATGTGAAAGACGTTGAAGGTTCAAATATGCATTGTGAAGTAATGAACGGTGGAACACTGAAACCTCGTAAAGGTGTTAACCTTCCAGGTATTAGTACGACTTTACCGGGAGTAACGGAAAGAGATATTATGCATATCGACTTCGGTATTAAAGAAGGAATCGATATGATCGCAATGTCATTCGTTCGTAAAGCAGAAGATGTATTAGAAGTTCGTCAAATTCTTGAAGATAATAATGCTTCACATATTCAAATCATTTCGAAAATCGAAAATCAAGAGGGTGTAGATAATCTTGATGCGATTATCGAAGCTTCCGATGGTATTATGGTTGCTCGTGGTGACCTTGGTGTTGAAATTCCTGCTGAGGATGTTCCAATGATTCAAAAGCAGATGATTGATAAATGTAATAAAGCTGGTAAACCAGTTATTGTAGCAACACAAATGTTGGATTCAATGCAAGTGAATCCTCGTCCAACGCGTGCAGAAGTAAGTGACGTTGCTAACGCAGTACTTCAAGGCGCAGATGCTATTATGTTATCTGGTGAGTCGGCTGCAGGTAAGTACCCACTAGAATCTGTGAAAATGATGACGATGATTGCAGAACGTGCTGAATCTACAGTTGATTATAATGATGATTATGCGAAAAAAATGAACGTTGAATCAACTTCCATGACGGAAGTAATCTCTCAAGCAGTAGTGAACAGCTCATTGCAAATTAATGCAAAAGCGATTCTTACACCGACAGAGAGTGGTTTTACTGCTCGTATGGTATCTAAATACCGTCCAAAAGCTCCGATCATTGCGATTACACCTAATGAAAAGACTTTAAGAAAACTTACTCTTGTTCGCGGTGTTGTACCAGTAAAAGGTGAATATGTAACGACAACAGACGATATGTTCAGTTCAGCTATTCGCAACAGTCTTCGTACAAGTCTTGTTGAATCCGGTGATTTCGTAGTTATCTCCGCTGGTATTCCTACTGGTCGTGCAGGTGCTACCAACCTTATCAAAATTCATCAAGTTGAATAGTTCGCTAACCTAGCTTCATGGCATCTTCTTGGTGCTAACAAGTATAATGTTTGAACTTTTATTGAAATAACATATAGAAAGAGCAGTTACGTTCCGCAATCGTAGATTGCAACGTAACTGCTCTTTTCTTGTAGAACGAAGTTGTGATGAATCATTTACACTAAGTACAATTATTATTTCGCAAACTGTCCACCATACTGGGTCTAAGCAATATTTAACGTGCTGGTAATGGCAATGCAGTCTGAGGATATTGATAATCATCACGATAGCAGTGCGTTGAATCGTCATAGAGAGATTGTGAGAGTTGATGAGAGATTTCAAATATCGGCAATGATGGCTCAATGTGTAATGTCGAACCGAAGAACGTACAATTTTTGAATTCGAAATCCATACAAGTAATGAGAATAACACAATCGGTAAAGATACAGTTCTTGAAGGCAAAGCCATCAAAGCAAATTGTTTCATTTTGAAAATGTTCATTCATGATCAAACTTAGTTCCATAGTATAGTCACCTCAAAAGTTAATTAACCAGATTAGTATCTATACTAACAAAGGTTAAGAACAATGTTTGTCGGTTTGTGGATGGCGTATTGCATATACTTATCGACAAATTTAGTGAAAGATTTGCAGAATTGATTTGGGAAAATTTCAATTTACTGTTGAGTCTGACCACTGATTACGCTTATAATATATCGAGATACGTACAAAGGATAGGGTGCTAAATGAGTATATTAAACGTTGAACGTCTAAGTCATGGTTTTGGCGATCGTGCAATTTTCAATGATGTTTCATTCCGATTACTTAAAGGTGAACATATTGGTCTAATTGGCGCGAATGGTGAAGGTAAATCTACATTTATGAACATCATTACAGGAAAACTTCAGCCTGATGATGGTAAAGTTGAATGGTCACGCCGTATGCGCGTTGGTTATTTGGATCAACATGCTGTCCTTACAAAAGGAATGACGATGCGTGATGTATTAAAAGGTGCATTCCAATACTTGCTCGATATGGAGCAGGAAATGAACGATATGTATATGAAGATGGGTGACGTAACGCCTGAAGAATTAGAAAAGCTACTTGAAGAAGTAGGTAATATCCAGGATACATTAACGAATCAAGATTTCTATCTAATCGATGCTAAAGTAGATGAAATCGCTCGTGGTCTAGGGTTAACAGATGTTGGTCTAGATAAAGATGTTAATGATCTAAGTGGTGGACAACGCACGAAAGTATTACTGGCGAAGCTGCTACTCGAAAAACCCGATGTATTATTACTGGATGAGCCTACGAACTATTTGGACGAACAACATATTGAATGGTTGAGACGTTATCTGCAAGAGTACGAGAATGCATTTATTCTTATCTCGCATGATCTACCGTTCCTTAATAGTGTAATTAACTTGATCTACCATATGGAAAATCAAAAGTTGGATCGTTATGTAGGTGACCATGATCATTTCCTTGAAGTGCATGAGATGCGTAAACAACAACTTGAGTCTGCTTACAAACGTCAACAACAAGAGATTTCTGAGTTGAAAGACTTTGTTGCTCGTAATAAAGCGAGTGTAGCTACAAGAAATATGGCAATGTCTCGTCAGAAGAAACTTGATAAGATGGATGTTATCGAACTTGCGAAAGAAAAACCGAAGCCGCAATTTAACTTCAAAGAAGGACGTACATCTGGTAAGTTGATCTTTGAAGCTAGACAATTAGTTATCGGTTATGGTGAACCACTATCTCGTCCGCTTGATTTACGTATGGAACGTGGACAGAAGATTGCTTTAGTTGGTGCAAATGGTATTGGTAAATCTACATTGCTAAAAAGTATTCTAGGCTTAATTCCAGCTGTGTCAGGAGAAGTTGAACGTGGAGAGTTTCTCCAAATTGGCTATTTTGAACAAGAAGCGAAAGATGCTAACAATAAAACTTGTATTGAAGAAGTATGGAGTGAATTCCCTTCTTATTCTCAATTCGAAGTGCGTGCTGCGCTAGCAAAATGTGGTCTAACGACTAAACATATTGAAAGTAAAATAGTAGTACTAAGTGGGGGAGAGAAAGCTAAAGTTCGTCTATGTAAAATTATTAATCATGAGACTAACTTGCTTGTACTCGATGAGCCTACGAATCACTTGGACGTAGATGCGAAAGAAGAATTAAAACGTGCGCTTAAAGCCTTCAAAGGTAGTATTTTGCTTATCTCGCATGAACCTGAATTCTATCGTGATGTCGTTACAGAAACTTGGAACTGTGAAGATTGGACTACGAAAGTATTCTAAATATATATGAAGAAGCAGCATGCCAATTGGTATGTTGCTTTTTTGTGTTTGTAGCGACCTAGTAATATTTATACGGAACAATAGTTATGTAAACTAACTGCGAAAAGATTGAAATATGTGGAATCCCTATAACATATATGTGTTAATTAAATTCATAGTTGTATCACCCAATTTAGAGTAAAATAAGAGTAATATAATAGTAATATATGTATATTTAAATGGGGAGTTGATGTTTTGAAAATCGATCATCTGGTAGTGAATGTTGATCAATCCATTCAAGAAGATAAAGTAATAATTAATTCTTTCCATTCTATAGGATTACCTTATAATCCAAAATGGGGTAAGGGAACAAAGGGGTTCAAAGTATCAAATATATGGATTGGAGATGAGTATTTTGAGTTCGCACGAATTAAACGGAGTGATGGCGGTGGATGGATTCAAGACTGGACTACAAAATATAATAATGGCCATCGAGGCTTAATTGGTTTTGCATTAGAAGTAGAAGACATTGAGGCTACCTACCGTAAACTGCTCGCTCAGCAAGTAGATATCTCACCTCCAGAGCCTCTGAAGTTCCGCTGGTTCTTCAATCTATTGACGAGAACAATGCCCTGGCGCAACGCCTATCTACCCGCATTCCAAGGAGTGCCCTTTCAATTTTTTCTACAACAAATGAATGACGAAAAAGCAAAGCAATTTATGCAGCAATATATGGTTCCAAACAGTCGAGATAATGAAATTCATAGAATTGATGAAGTGATTATATATGGGCAACTAACTACAGAAGATAAAGCAATTATATATGCATTATTTGATAATTGTGTGGTAAAAGATGAAATACTAACGATCAAGATGGAAGATCAGACGATTAAATTTGTTCATAATGGTACATATAAAGTTGAAGTGATTTTAGAGTGCCATAATATGCAATATACAGGTAAAAATGTACTATTCAATAACGTTCATATTATTAATAGATAAATTTTATGATATTTTGGTAGATTTGGAATTTTCATAATGCTAAAGTGAAGTGAGGACTTTGAATATACATATTTCAAATATATGGAGTGAAATAATTAGATGATAAAGCGTGTTATTGTTTTATTGGTTATATTTTTCTTTCAAGTATATTCTCCCATCAACGCAGCTGAACCCCAAGTAAAGACTAATTCTTATAATATTGTTATAGACAACAAAGAGCTTAATCTTACTGAAAAGACATTTAGACAAAATGGCGTAACCATGGTACCTTTTCGCCCCTTTTTTAACCAACTTGGATTTGATGTAGAGTGGGATTCTAAACACAATCAGGTGATAGGGAAAAATGCTGACAAGACAATTAAACTCACCATTGGTTCTGTTTACGCTAATGTAGATGATAATATCGAAGTTATGCCAATCGCTCCAATAATAAAAAATGGAACGACATATATTCCACTTAGATTTGTCGGTACGGCGAGTGGAGGGAGTGTAGAACTATATGGTGGGTCATTAAATGTAATCTGGATAACTTCTGAAAAACAAAACCAACTTTTAGATGCAGTGTTTGACAAAAATATAGTAGAAGTTAAAAAATTATTAATATCAGGTGCTGATCCAACGGTTATGGTTGGTCCCGTGGGTCCTGCTATCTATAACTTTGTTGATAATTCTGTTGACATTGTGAGGTTGTTCTTAGAAAACGGTATGGACGTTAATTATTACTCAGAGGGTATAAATCCCGGGATGACTTTGCTCCAAAATGCTTCTTCAGATGGAAACGTGGATGTAGTCAAATTTCTTTTACTTTCAGGTGCGAATCCGTCGCTAACGAGGGTGAATATGTGGACTCCTCTAGAGCTTGCTGAGTATTGGAAGTTTAAAGTTGAAAATGGGTATCTGGATATAATAGACCCGTTAAACACGCCAACTGTCGAGTCTTATGATGAGATTATCGAACTGCTAACGGAGGCTATGAGGACATAATCAACCTGTAATATGTTACTTATATTAACATTTGTGAGGTAATAGAATTAATCCATTAATCATTAATCACTTCATAATTCAAATAAGATCACTTCATGCTTTATGAAGTGATCTTATTTACGTAGGGATCGTATCACCACACTTCAAATATTGATTCATGTATAGATAAAACTCCCCTTAATCATTTTGTATATCCTCATTTCAAATATTAATCCTAAAAATATCAATCAAAGTTAAATTTACTACACATGCACATTAAAAAAGCTACATACAAACTTAAACGAAACATTGCTATTGTTAATGTAACTTTAAGTAAGCGCATACATGGTTGCTTTCTATTGCTTAAAAGGGGGATTGTTAACTGATTTAATTCATGTCAATAAAATAATAAGAATCAGGGAGGCCACAAGAAATGCCAACATTAAAAAAAGTAACCTGTAGTATATTAGCAATTCTTCTTGTACTAAGTATGTTTAATTTTAGTTCTAGGAATAAGATTGAATCTGTCAAGGCAAGTCCAATACCTACTAGTGATATTTCATATCTAGAGCCATACGGACTAGTAGATATGATCTCTTTAGGTAATGATGCAAGTGAGCTTGCTCATGAGCTAGTAACTGAGAATAGTCAAGCTGTAATCGGAGCTGGCGGAGAGGAAGCGAGAGTTTCTTTACCGAAGGCAACACCTGATTATAATGGCGGCGATATTACCTTTACAATGAAAGTTGATCCAGATAAGCAAAACTATTTTACCGTTAAGCTCTGGGGATCAGATGCTTCATTGTACAGAGCCTTTTTGGCTATTGATAATGAGGTGTTTTATCCAGCTCCATTAGTTATTGCGAAGCTGAGTGCTGAACCACCGATTGAAAACCGTTTTTATTATAGTACCGTGCCTATTCCATTAGAAAAATCAAAAGGGAAAACGGAATTAGCATTAACGATTCGTACGACAGTATCTCCGTACCCTTATAGTGCAGGTACATTTACAAGAGCGTACACCACAAAGATGGTACAGCCTTCTAATAAGTATTATGCAGGTTATGTACATACGACAGCATCTCTTGCAGAAAAAGTCATTACAAGTACGGGAGAGCATGAGGGTTATGTCCCACCAGTTCGAGATAATGGCACGAAAGGCTCAGATCTTGATCCAAATTCGCAAGCCGCTCAAGAGATGCAAGATAAGATGTTTAATGATGTGAAAACCGTCATCGCTGGCATTGTAGATCGTAATGTAGCGACGAGTGAATTTACAACGGCGACATATTCTCATAATGTAAATGGACATGGTGGTGGAACAATGCTTCCTCCATATTCACAAAACGATATGAATCTATATAATTTGCAATATTTCAGTGATGCATTGCAAGATAACGGTTCTGAACGCTATGACGAGATGTTAAAGAGTTATGGTATCGATCAATTACTTGATATTATGAGAAATGCGATGGATCGGAATATTGTTCACTATTTAAATTTGCCAGGAACCGTACAGATGGGTGGACACCAATCTGCTTGGGGTGGTTTCTATCAAGGACTAGGTCTTGCGTTATGGAATGTAAGTGAATTGTTCGAAACTGGACGTTATAAACAACTAGGTGGAAGCGTATACAAAGATTTTTCTAGCTGGTTTAATGGAAACGAGCTCATTGATTGGAAGAATACTTATTCTACAGTAGCTAATTTCTATTACCCAGCTGCAGAAGGTAAGTCATATCCATTCCTACTGGAAAAGGATGCTTCAGATGTAGGCGAGAATTCTTCAATAACAACAAGAGGCTCGGCCTATGAAGAAGTATTGTGGCTGAATTATGGTTATGCAAGAACCCATCAATATACATTAACTCCAATAACGAATCAAATTATGTTTATGCAATATGGGGCATGGAAATCGAATGCGGGATTAATTGCCATTGATTCTTCCTATGCTGAAAATTATAACTCTGCGATGAGACATCTGTACCGTGCTTCAGGGGTATTACCTTACTACGATATTGACATGATTGATGGCTCTATTGAAGCTGAATTAACATCTACAGGAGCTTATCCTGGTGGATTAGTATTAGAAAATATTGACGCTTTTAACGATGAGACACAATTCGATGAGGAGAGAACGTATGTTGGTGGTAATCGTAAAGCCTTCGGTGAGAACTACTATATGGTCACTTCTGAAGGACTAACGAGAGAAACGAATTATGTTGCAGGCTACGGCGAGCATAGTGATTTTCTTGTACATGCATGGCGTTGGGTAAGACACGCTGGAGAAAGATATGAGGGCACTCCTGGTGATAAGGGTGCTGATGAGAATGAATTACTGCGTAAAGCGTTATTAACTTCAAATGCACGTGCACATATGAAATATGCCGATACTGATACGCAAGGCTACCGTGCATTCCGTTTGGAAGCAACGATCGAAGCACGGGGGCCATTTTATCCTTACGATGCAGGCTATCATGTAAAGATGAACCATAATGGAACAGGTAGTGGCGGTTCATTAAATCCATTTATCTTCTCCTATTTGAAGGCAGAAATTGAGAAAAATCCTAACAAGTATGAGCAGTATTTTGGGAACGAATTTACAAAGTATTATGGCTATGCAGAAGATGCTGTAGGTTATGCACAGCAGATGCTAACTGACAATCAATTGTCTCCATTTATTAATAAAAGTTTTGCTCCTGACTTAGCAACTTTGGCAGGTTATGAATATGTTCTGCAACATGAATTTGTTCCTACTTTACTACCATCTACTAATTTGAATTGGTATTCAGCAGAAGAGAAGACATTATTAGAGAAAGCAGGCTTTGATGAGGAAGAGTTATATTCTAATTCTTTCTATGATATTGAAGATAGTATCGTATATTTCCGTGATGAAGATACTGTCTACATGATGATGTTGCAATATAAATCTGAGGCAGGCTTAAATGGGGTAAGTCGTGTACATGCGGTAAGCTCTGAGTTTGATAGAATTGCAATGATAGATCATGAAGTATTGTACGCACCATCTAACTATTGGAATTTTGGTACAGGCTGGACAGGTACAGGGTATGACAGTGTAGTTGATCCAGTAACAGTACTTCCAGATGGCTCAACCAATATGCAGGAAGGTGAAATATATCCGATCGCTGCTTGGAATGGCTACAATGATTTAATTAAAATATCTGGCCCAAAATCAGGCTCTCCATTTGGTGGATATGGTGAATTTTACTCATTGCAATATGCTCAATATATGATCGCAATGAATACGACACGTGAAAGCTATCATAATGCGAAAGATTATCAAGTGGTATTACCAAGCTCTTATACCCGAAGTACGATTTACGACAAAATGTCTAATAGTTGGCTAACGGTTCGCAATGGAAAAGTTACTGTATCCCCCTATACATCTGTAGCATTAGATCTTGGAAGCGATAGCATAGTAAATGATATGCCAGTAGCACCAATATTTGCTCATGCTATTGCATCTAATGGAAGTACATCCTTAACATGGACACATAGTGCGGGTACGAATGGCAAATACGAAATTGTTAGAGCAACTTCAAGCGATGGTAAGTATGCACATATCGCATTTGTAGATAACAATACAACGAATTATATTGATCGTACGGTGCAAAATGGAAAAACTTATTATTATAAAGTTCGTGGTGTCAATGATGCAGGCTATGCAGGAAGCTATTCACCATATACTACTGTTACTGTAAGTGATCACCCTCTTAATTCAGATTGGTCATATGATATAACAGCTTGGAATTTGGGTGCGGTCATTAATTCGAAACAAACATTAGCTATTTCACAACAAGAAGATCAAATCACATTTAGTGGAAGTAAGCTAAGTGGAGATAACGCAATGTTTGCTTATACGACGAATCAAGCTGCGCTCGAAAGTGAACAAATCGTTGATGGTAATTTTGAAATGGTAGCGGAGATAGTATCTGGTGAAGATATCGGGATTATGTTCAAGGAATCTCTGAATGTCCGTTCAAGAGGTGGTTACTTAACACTAGATACTGAGGGGAATTACGAGTTTGTATATCGTCAACAGCCCAATTTGGTACGTGTTGATGATATGCGTCCTGATTTCTATGATGTATACAATAACTTGAATCCAGTAGAGGTAACAGGAACGGTAGCAGGTGCGAAATGGATTAAGGTAACTCGTGAAGGTCAATATGTATATGCCTACGTATCGGTTGATGGCGAGAATTGGATTGGAATCGGTGAGATCGGCTATCCATTATATCTTGAGGTTGACCCAACATCTGGTGAACCATACTTCTGGGGTGACAATTGGCATCAGATGAAGGAATTAGGTAAATTCCATATTCCTATGCTAGATACGATTTATGTGGGGATTGCTTCCTCTGGAGCAGGTGAAGTGGATCATGTTCAAGTGAGCAGTACACCATATGACAATGCTATTCCAGAAAAAGTAGAGCCTAGTATTAGCTCAGACAGTGTTAATAAGCTAATTACGCTCAGCTGGAAGCATATGAAAAAAGCAGATCATTATTTATTGTTTAAGACACAGGATGAGGAGATTATTAATAATAATCCGATTGAGGACGTTACAGGCTGGCAACAAGTTGGAGGGCAATTACGTGATATCGTGTACATCGACCGTGATTATCCAACTGGTAGCAGTGGGAAGGTTTACTATCGTATGGTGGCGGTAAATGTGGAAGGTAAGGCAAGTGCACCATCTAATGTTCTAATCGGAGAAATTGTGAACGATGGAATAGAATTCCCTGCTAGTGTATGGAAATCGCAGGATGTGTTGACACCAAGCAAAGGACATGACCTAATGTCTGGATCAACGCTACAAGTATTTTCTGATGGCTTACGCTTCTGGAATACGAATGGCAACTCGTTCCGCTTTGTATATCAAGAGATTGCTGCCAAATCAGAAGGTACATTCATTACTAGAGTAGATAAATCTCAAATAACAGGAGAACATCTTGGCGAAGCTTTACTAGTAAGAAATGATTCGAGCGCTTCGATTAATAAAGAATCTCGCTTTAGAGCAGCTCGTATGAACATTTCGAAAGGTATCTTTGCATCGTATCAATATGCTGGTAGATCAGGACGTTACAACGAATTTGCAGGAGATAATCAGGATGCTTGGCTACGTTTGGATACGCATGCCAATAGTGAAAAGATCGACTTATGGTATGCACCCGTAAATGGAAATGAAACAGATTACCCTGCTGTGAATGAATGGGTTCACATTACTGAGTTTAATGATCAATTAGCTAATTTCGCGCCACTTGGCGATGGTGAAAATGGGAATTGGTTCGTCGGACTTGGATTAGCAACGGGTGGAGTGAAGGGAAGTACCAAATACTACAATGTAGCTCCAATTTTCAATTTACCAAAAGTGACAATGAATGATGAACAGGTGGCTGATAGTAAGCATATTACAGCAGCCGTAAATACAGAAATTCAATTGACATTATCTGCTAAGGACGCTTTTGGTATTGATGATCTTCCTGTATCTGATATTGAAGTGAACGGACAATTACCGCAAGATGCTAGCTTTGATTCACAAACTGGAATCTTTTCTTGGACACCAACAACGACGGGGAGCCATAATATTTCATTTAAAGTACAAGATAAAGCTAGCTTAAATGATTTCTATGGCGGCTTAGATATTCGTATTGATGTAGTAGATAACACATTAATACCAGTAATTGATGACATTGGTGAACGTCAATATTACGCAGAAACAGCGATCTCCTTACCGATTGTTGCTAAGGTAAAGAATACAGCTTCCAATGCAGATCCTAATGAGCAAATTCCTGCTGTACCAATCAGCTATAGCATTGCATCTGTTAGCAACAATACAGGTCAATCCTTAAATGCTACAGAGCTTGGTATGGGAATTGATGCGAATACTGGACTGTTCACTTGGACACCAACGAAGATAGATACTGGTATTTACACAATAACAATTGCAGCAAGCACCGATTCCTATTCTGCCTCAAAGTCAATGATTATTAAAATATTGGGCGCTCCTATTTATACAGTCGGTGGTGTATATCAAAATGCGATATACAATCAGCAAGAAGTGACTATTAAAGCGGAAGATTCAACGATAATTCCGTTACAATGGAACGATCCAACAGGTGAAAGGTATTATTACTTTATTGAACAATTACCTGAAGGATTAACGTATAACGGTACGAGTATTGTATGGAAGCCTACGTTTGCTCAAGCATCGGAACTAGGAGAAAGCTATAGCTTTAAGATCATTGGTTACAACGATAAATATAGAAATGAGTTAACGATACGATTCAAAGTAGTTATCCCAGAAGAATCCGCACCAATTTACGTGCAATATTGGGAGAAAACAGCGTTTTCTGCTGATTCAGTTACTAAGCTAAAGTCGACGATTGGTGGTGTAGCTAATCAAGAAATATCGTTAAACAATGATTCTCACGCAGTAACGGGAGGATATAATCAAAGTACTGGTCGATCTTCCTTTGTGTATCAGAAGTTAGAGACTGATGCAGTTATTACAGCGAGAATTACACAATTTAACCCACTATCCAAATGGGCGGGTTTATTAATAAGTGACTATAATGGTCCTAACCCTGCTGAAACGGGAATTAATAAGCTAGCTAATCATGTATTGCTTGGCTTATCTGCAACAGAATATACTGGCGTTCAAGCTGGTCGATACATTACAGACTCTGTCTTAGCATTTGCAAGAAATGATAATAATACGAATGGAGATTTTCCGAATAAAGGTTTTGCAACGGGTGAAAAGGATATCACTTCGACATATTGGTTGAGATTGAATTACATCATCAATGCTGATGGCTCAGCTACAATTACTCCAGCATATAAAGTAGAAAATCGTGATTCAAGTTGGATTACGGATCCAAGCTGGACGTACAGCTACACTGCAGAAGCAGTTACTAAAGGCATATACGGAGGTGTCTTTGCTTCACCAGCAAACAACGAAGTGAACTTCGATAATGTAAGCATTAAGCTAGACACGATACCGTTAGCTGCAAGTTTAGATAAGCCAGTAACGGTACATGCACAATTTGCCCATCAATATGATGAAGTTGTGTATGAGTATGAACTTATGAAAGACAGTCAAGCCTACACGGATGCTTCAATTAATAATGGTGGACTATTCCATTGGATACCTACTGAAGTTGGACAATATGAATTAACGGTTAAAGCTATTGCGACAAATTCAGGTCAGTACGCAAAACAAAGCTATACAATCGACGTTATTCATCTGGATAAAACAATACTAGAGCAATATATTAATAACTTACCGACTCTTTTTGCTGACGATTACACAATAGCAAGTTGGAATGCTTTTAATGTCGCACTCAATCAAGCAAAAGTAGTATTAGCCAGCAGCACATCTAATCAAATGCAAATTAATGATGCATTATTACAATTAACAAATAACTTTGAAAAATTAGTAGCAAATAATGTCTTACTAGTAACTAAGGATTCGTATGTGAATTCGGGTAATGTTACGCAGACAAATGGTTCTGCTAGTTCATTAGTTATTTTGAAAAGTGCGTCAGCACAAAGATTAGGTGTGATGACATTTGATTTAACACAGTTTGTAGGTAAAGAATCTAGCTCTGCTAAGTTGAAGTTGTACTCCTCTAATAATACTGCTGGGAGATTAGGCACTATGGTGGTTGCACCTATTGAGTTAGGGAATTGGAATGAAGCGACGTTTAATTATTCTACCTTTGCTAATACATTAGGAATGACTTCATTTGATCAATTAGGTACACGCATCGCTAGCTTGTCCAATCAAGTAAAAGTGAATTCTACGAATGTATCAGGTCAGTACCATTGGGAATTTGATATCGAATCTATCGTTAATAGCTACTTATCTGACAATAAAATGGAGCTAACTTTACTTGTATTTGTAGATCAAGCTATAAATTCGGAAGTTAACCTAAGCACGAAGGAAGCAACGAATGCCGCTCTGAAGCCTACATTAACGATTGAAGTAGCAATATCGAATGCAGAAATTTCCACTCTATTAACTACAATCGCTTTCTACAATGAGAAAGATTATACAGCTAGCTCATGGAGTCATTTAGCTAGTTCAGTACAAACAGCTAATGATGTGATAGTGGATGGGGAAGCAACACAACAGCAGAAAAATGATATTTATATTCAATTGAAGCAAGCTATTACAACGTTAATATCATTAAAGGAACTAATAGCTTTAGTTCAAACCGTTGAGGGATTACAAGCCGAAGATTATACGACGAGTTCATATGCTGAGGTAATGGCGCAAGCTATTGCAGCTCATGAGGTAATAGCTAATCCAACTGCTACAAAGGCAGAAATTGCGCAAGCTACCAATCAAATCAAAGAGACATTATCACAATTGGTTGATGCTAAGCAATTAAAACAACTTGTGGCAGAAGTTCAACAGTTAAGCACGAATGGTCATAGCTTTACTGAGGGAAGTTGGGCTTATACTATATCAATTTTAGAAGAAGCAATGGAATTATTAGCTAACGACCAAGCGACCAAGTTGCAAATTGATAGTTTATACGTACGATTAAACGATGCCGTCCTTGGATTATACAGCAATATTACATTACATGAGTTAATCGTTCACATTATTGAATTACAGTTAGAGAAAGTAGATTTCACGGCATCTAGCTATAATGATCTACAATTAGCACTGGAACTTGCGAGTGAAATGCTGTCAGATGGTACGTATTCTCATCAAGCAGTATTAGATATGTTCAATAAAGTCACAGCTGCTCACAAGAAACTAGTTAGTATTAATGAGCTTAGAACTATTTATCAAGCAGCAGAGCTTATTCAGAATGATGAAGGTCTGTATACTACACTAACTTGGAATACCTTTAAGGACAGTAGAGAGTCGGTACTAGAGCTAATGAATCAAGCTCAAGATGCGGCAAATGTGATCTCAAAAAGTAAAGTATCATATCACTTAAATTATCTTATTGCTGCACAAATTGCCTTACTTACGTATTACGATGCTAATGTGTTAATTGAAGCTATTATTGAGGTAGATAGCATTGAAGATGAAACTTCTTACACGATCTATTCGTGGAACCAATTACAAGGTGCCTATGCACAAGCGATTAGTTTAAGAAATAGAGCACTGGAAGCAGATGAGCTATTAACTCAATCGGAACTTGATGCAGGTGTAGTTGTAATTCAAGAGGCAATAGATAGCTTAGTAAGCGTACTAGCATTGAGAGAAGCGATCACGATTGGCACAGAATTATTAGAGAAAGATACAGTTTATACTAATCATTCACGTCTATTACTAGAAGCTTCAATTGCCGTTGCGGATGGCATTTTATTAAATGCAGAGGCGATAGAAGTTGTTGAAGTGACTGAGGCTATAGCGCAAATTGAGCAATCATCTAGTCAATTAGTCGTTTTGGATGGGCTAATTGTATTACTAGGGATAATACCTCAATATGTTGAAGCTAAGTATACAACATCTAGTTTTAAAGAATTACAAGAGGCTTATCATACATCTCTAGCTTTAGAAGAGATAGCATCAACTACGAATGAAGAAGTAACAGAAGATGAAATTGCTGCTGCAATACTAGCAATGCAAGTAGCAATCGCAGGTCTGAAGTTAAAAACAGTCATTGTACCTGATCCAACACCAGAACCTGTTGTGACAAAGACCGCTTTGAATCAGCTTATTACTGAGCTTGATACGTTAAATGCGTCAGATTACACTACAGATACTTGGAATAAGCTTGTAGAGCAATTAATAATTGCTAAGCAACTACAAGCGAATGCCAATGCTTCTCAACAAGAGATTGATGCTATTGTTATTAGTTTGCAACAAGTGAAGGGTGAATTAGTGACAGTACCACCAAATCCATCTGATCCTGGTCTACCTAATATTACGATTCCAAACTTAAAGGATATCGAAGGTCATTGGGCTGAAGAGGCAATTATTAAATTAGTTAATATGGGTGTAATAACTGGTTTTAAGGACAGCACATTTAGACCTAATCAACAAATTACAAGAGCAGAATTTGTTGCGATAATTGTAAAAGCACTGAAGTTGGAAAGCGACCAAGCAACACAATTTGTAGATACAGAGAACCATTGGGCTCAAGATTATATCTCTATAGCGGCAGCTTTAGGTATTGTAAATGGGAAGCAAAACAGTAAATTTGATCCGAATGCAGCTATTACAAGACAAGAAATGGCAGTGATCTTCGCAAGAATATTAGATAAAGAAGCGGGCAGCACGAGCACATTTAAGGATCAAGATATTATTGCTCCTTGGGCAATAAATGCAGTAGTTACTATGCTAGAAGCTGGATTAATGAACGGCTATGAGGATGGGACGTTTAGACCTACTGCCACAGCTACTAGAGCGGAAGCTGTTACAGTTATTGTTCGATTATTAGTAGCTACAGTATCCAACTAACGACACAATCTATATAAAAATGAAAAGGAGCTAAGCTATCCTACGTAGAGAACAATCTACGTAGGATAGCTTCTTTTTATGTTTACGCTCATATTGTAAACTGATCGCATAAAAAGGGACTAATAACGCTAGTATTCGTCAAAGTGAAATTGAGTAGAATAAATATTTTACTAAATAAGTAACATTATTCCGAATAAATACGTTAATGATAGTAAATGAAAATAAGTGAAAATTTAAGAAATGATTTTGTTACGAAATAAATGTTATGTAAACTATCTTTCAATCAAACTATATGTGATGTAGAAAAGTGATTATCGTATCAAGTAATAATGAGATGAATTTCTTTAAGAAGGAGTGATACTATTAATGCAAAATTACGCAACATCTTAATAGGATCAATTACTGTTCTCGTGACCCTGACAACTGTTTGTTATTTCTTATTACGAGTAACAGAATCAGAGGTAGTATTAAATAAAATGGTTAAGTTTCACGAGGTCCTTTCTAATTCAGAACATATCATTAAGGATAAGAATGTGGTAAAACAATTTACCTACGCTGTACGCTTTGCTAAAAAACAAGATGGTATAGTAGATATGCCTCAACCCGATTATCAGTTTACATTAGGAAACAAACAATATTATTTATGGACGATAAAAACATAACTTTGAGGAACTATTAAGGGAGGAAGAAAATGAATCCGTCTTTAAATAATAATAAGTTTATTCTATTAATTATGGTAGTTATATTCATACTCTCGGGTTGTAGTTTAAGTAAAGAAGACGTTATGAAAGAGCTAGTACCGACCGGGCAAGGTGAATTTGCTATACATCTGTTTTATAAAAACAGCTTACCAGAGAGTGAAACTAAGGAATTAAATATATTTCATAACTCTAATCCTGTAATTACAAATGCAATTGGGCAGGTTCAATTTTGGGATCAATACCAAGAACGTAATGTAAATTGGGCTAAGGCTCTAGAAATTAAGGAGTTTCCGAAGTATTTGGTCATTGATAAAAATGGTAATGTGTTTGAAACCCCATACTTGAGTGTTGTAAAAGAATACATAACAACAGCAGTGTTACCTGAATGATGTGAGTTTTGACATAGTTATGTACAATTTCTCTTAATTGTGGTTTTTTTAGCTTGATTGCACTAGTCGAATGTAGATACGCGGGAACTGAGGTTGAAAATGGGCTAAGACAGATTAAAGTAAGAAATATCGTTTCGATTATGATAAAAGTAGATGGCAACCAATCGGTTGGAATTACATGAAATCCGTTATTTGGAAGATTCGTTCAAGCATTAAAGCTGCCGAATATACCATTGCAAGCCGGTATTAGTGGCTACCCCAGATTACGAATCTTCAGTGGAAATGAAAGATGGCATAAGCTACAAATTCTCATACTGGGTAAAAGAATTGCATCTTTTTGTAGTAGGGAGGAAAAGGAACTGAAAAAAATGATTCTTGCAATTTGCATCGTCACGATTATCTTCACTGGAGTAGGTTGTTCAAAAGGAGCATCGTCAGATGTATCATTAGAAGACTTGTTATCTGCCCTTGATGATTCAGAAATTCCATATGCAGAAAGAACTGAATCGAGTAGTGCATATGATATTCAAAGAGATGGCGCTGAGCGGCACTTATATCAACTAGAACCAGGAAACTTGACGATATACATTTTCCCTACCATTAAACAGAGACGTGAAGTACAAAGTGACCCATTTCCAACTGCTGGTGCTGTTCCCTCTAATGGATCTTATGGTATGGGAAGAATACTGGTCTTTTATTACAATGGAGACGAGATAATGGCACAGAAGCTTTTAGCAACGTTTGAACCGTTAGGTGGCGAAGATAGAAGTCAACTGCAATAACACGACGTTTACTAGGCTAAGAGGGAAAGCTAGTTCAAAAGGCAACTAGATTAAAACCTCTACTGAAGCAAAATAGAATAATAGCTACTAAAGGGAGGTTTTGATATGAACTTGAGTGAGTTGTAATGGCTGTACGAACCTGACAAAAGTATTCAAGGATTTAGTCCGAAAACATAAAAAGCTTATGTCCTCCAGCACAAGATGCTGATGTTGGAACTTAGCGATCTCGAAATATCAGAGATATCGTTAACATTGCTGATGGAGTACTTGGCCAAACAAGCAGATAGATTAAAGTCTAGCTCTGCAATAGTTAATGTGATAACGGTGCACCACTAGATTTCTTCCAAGGTATGATAGGGCATGAAAAAGCATCAACCACACAAATCTATGCTCAGCTCCGTGGTAAGCGTCGAAGAGAACTTTATTGGCGATTTTTTAAGCACGAATTAGCGGTGGATTCGCCTATAGTTATCTGCCGCAAGTAATTCAACAAAAGGGCAGGATAGTGTGATAAAGAAACATTCAACAGATAAATACGTATACGGATCAAGGTTATAAAAAACTTATACATTGAGGTGATATAGTGAACAGGTACGTTATATATATAGTTTCATCAGTCTCAATGATAATTATCCCTCTATGTGCCCTTTTGTATGGCTTATGGGATGCTAACCAGCCAAAAACTGGACCAGTAGGAGATGGAGTTTCTACTCCTTCTTTCCAACAGCTTATACCAATTTACTGTGCTATTCTTGGAGGGGTATTAAATTTACCTGTTTCAATAATTCGCTATCAAAATTTTAAAAAAACAAAAGATATTGAGGTCAAGAATGTAGGAAACAATTAAAAGATTCATTGAAGTAACGAACAGGTTAGTTACAATTATGGTGATACGAGGTAAATAGATTACATTAAGGCTGCCGTACGGCAGCCTTTTCTTAAATAAATGGTAGCGTAATCTAAATTTACAATGTAACCAACTTATGGTTGTATATATGAGAAAAAGAACAAGAGGTGATTGTCATGAAGTTTGAATATACTGTATTGAGAAGACAAGATGATATATACGGTGTTAGATACATTTTGGATGAAAAGGAGCACCTTCCAAAATACAATGATATCTCCCTCATAAGAGTATTAAATATTCTTGGAGATCATGGATGGGAACTGGTAGTCAAAGAAAGCCAAAGTACATATATTCTTAAGCGTCAGTTGGAATAGAAAATTCTTGAATTTTCAGCTTTTACATATCGATTTGTTAAGCTTACGGGCAGTTATACGCAACTTTAAATCGAAGCTTACGACTTATTTGATCTATATTATAGGAGTGGAATTATGAAAATAATAGGGTTTATTATATTGGGTATGGCTATTGCATACATATTTTTATTCTTAGGTGAATTTGGATTAGTATTGCTTGGAGGAGCAACTTTTGGGCTTCTTCTGTACATAGCAATTACAATTTCAAATAAAAATAGAAAGTGAGTAATGTTGATCAACTAACAGAGAACGCTATTTCAAAAGGCATGTAGATTAAAACCTCTACTTAGAAGAAAACTAGATTAATAGCATTTAAAATGAGGTTTTTTACTTATGAGGAGACGTTTCTGACTTCAAATCCCTCTCTAAAATTAAGAGAACCAAAACTGGATAAACGTATTCTTAAGTTTTTCATCGAGGAAGAAGGTTTACACTTAAAGCCCTCTTGTCAGTCACATTCGTAACAAAAATGGAGCCAAATTCGTTTAGTTTATGGAGGTGAATTATAAATGAGGTATTTAAAGATACTGATGATAGTAGTAATGACAATTGCTTTATTGGGATGTGAAGAGAAAGTAGCTTACGAACCCTCTGGTCAAGGATATGTATTTGAAGTTAGTAAAGACAGAGTATTGATTTTGGATAATGTTAGAAAGAGTGATTTCGATAAAGATTGGAACGATATTTTTGAAGACTATACAGGTAACGCTATTTGGTTAAAAACATCCTCTTCAAAATATAAAATTGGACAAAAAGTACGTTATTGGATCGATGGCGGGGTTGACAGTTCTTTTCCTGAACAGGCTACAGCTAAAAAAATAGAGATACTTAAAGACTAAGCCCAGTATTAAATTTGGATTTTTTATATATAACAAAAGAAAAAGCGATCGTTTTCCTCTAGGAAGACGGTCGCTTTTTCTTTCTGTGGTGTTCATTACATAATAATCAAGCTATTCCCGTATGAACACGTCTAACGACACCTTTACCAGTAACTAATTTAGAGTATCATTTTACTTATTGTTTGACTCGAACTATAAAGATAATGACTTTGATCGAGGTCATTGTATTTATATGTAAAAAGATCGAAATGCAATAAAAATGAGCGAAATATAAGTCTCTATAATACGTAAATATAATTATGTAAACTAGATTAAGATAAAAAAAACTGTATAACCGCAATGAACAACATCTTAACATAAAGCAACTATAAAATACTTCAAAAACATACAATTGAGAAAAATGCTAAAGGAATTAAAGGATTAGACACAAAGTACAAATAATAATTCAATAATTTCTACTTTACATTATAGATAGACTGTTATTTTACTATTGATATCAGTTATAATAGTAAAGAATATTAAGTAGAAAGTGGGAGAACCATGGGCCGCAAATGGAATAATATTAAAGATAAGAAAGCTTCAAAAGATGCAAACACTAGTAAAGTGTATGCAAAGTTCGGAATTGAGATCTATGTAGCAGCGAAAAAAGGCGAGCCAGATCCTGAAGCCAACCGTGCACTTAAAGTCGTGCTTGAACGTGCGAAAACATATAATGTACCAAAAGCTATTATTGATCGTGCATTAGATAAAGCAAAAGGTAGTTCAGATGAAGTATTCTTTGAATTACGTTATGAAGGCTTTGGTCCTAATGGTACGATGGTCATCGTTGATGCGTTAACGAATAATGTAAATCGTACTGCACCTGAAGTTCGTTCAGCATTTAATAAAAATGGCGGTAGCATGGGTGTCAGTGGTTCTGTAGCATATATGTTCAATTCTACAGCAGTTATTGGTGTATCAGGAAAATCAGAAGACGAAGTAATGGAGTTACTGATTGAAGCTGATGTAGATGTTAATGATATTATTGCAGAAGACGATAATGTAGTAGTCTATGCAGATCCAGATCAATTCCAAGCTGTGCAAGATGCATTTAAAGCAGCAGGAATTACTGAATTTAATGTAGCTGAGATCATGATGTTAGCTGCAAATGAAGTTGATCTTGCAGAAGATGCTCAAGTTCAATTCGAGAAACTAATTGATGCGCTAGAAGATCTTGATGATGTTCAACAAGTGTATCATAATGTTAATTTTGACGAAGCTTAGTAAATTGCATACGGAGTTAATTTAGTAAGCTAAGAAGAATTACAGGTTGTTATAACAAGTTTCGTATGTGCTTATGAAGTTACTTTGGTTTACTTATCAGCAAACCAAGTTTTCACAAAAGGTTGCACATGCTTTCGAAGCGACTTTTTGTATACTTAGTAGCAATTCAGAATGCCACATAAAGTTTAGGAGGGGCAAATATGCATATTGAAACAATCCAATTATGGGATGATCAAGAGCATGTTACACTTACAGCATATGTTCCATATCAAGTAGGCAGTGATCAAGCTAGTCAACCAAGACCCGCCATTATCATTTGCCCAGGTGGTGCCTATCTATACACTTCTGACCGTGAAGCTGAACCTGTAGCATTGAGATTTGCTTCATTAGGATATGTAACATTTGTTTTGCATTACAATACTTATTATGGACAAGCACCAATTCAACCAGCTAATCAGCAAAATCCGAATGCACTCGTGAAATTTCCACAACCACTATTCGACGTGGCGAAAGCTATTGCTGTTGTTCGTGATAAGGCTGAGAAATGGAATGTTCATGTCGATCAAATAGCTGTTGCAGGGTTTTCAGCAGGCGGACATCTAGCAGGTAGTATTGGTGTACATTGGGACAAACCTTATGTCAGTGAACATATTGGCGTATCAGCCGAATACATTAAACCTAATGCATTAATTCTTGGTTATGCATTACTTGATAGTGTCATTTCTATGGAATTAATGAATGAAGAACAAACAGTGAAGTACAGAGATATGCTTGGACTTATGAACTCTGCTGTTCTTGGTTCGTCAGAGCAATCTCTTGAAATACTTGAAAGTTTCAGTCCTTCAAGGTATGTAGGAGCACATACACCTCCAAGCTTCTTATGGCATACTGCTGAAGATGATCTTGTTCTCTCGGCAAATTCATTGCAATTTGCGATGGGATTAGTGAAACATCGTATTCCATATGAACTTCATGTGTTTGAGCAAGGTGGTCATGGTCTATCATTAGCTGATCTAACAACTGCTACTAATGAAGCTCAAATTAATCGTGCGGCGGCGGGTTGGGTAGTGCTTGCTCATGAATGGCTACAAAGCAAATTCTCCTAGAAGAGGTAGTTCAAAAAGCGGACTTTGATAATGATGAGAATGCTAACGTAGATTATTCGACTTCGAAGATGGGATGAACTTGGGAAGTCCGCTACGCGTGTACCAACGACGTACACTTGCGTTTCCTCCTTCAGCAAGTAGCATCCCATCTTCTCGATTCTGAAATCCCACTTTTTGAACTTTCATTGAATTAGGTAGTTCAAAAAGCGGACTTTGATAACGTTGAGAAAGCTAACGTAGCTTATTCGGCATCGAATATGAAGCGAACTTGGGAAGTCCGGTACGCGTGTACCAATAACGTACACTTGCGTTTCCTCCTTCCACAAGTAGCGCCTCATATTCTTGGTTCTGAAAGCCCACTTTTTGAACTTTCATTGAAAGAGGTAGTTCAAAAACTAACAACTAAAAGCTGTCCCGAAAGTAGATTTTATCTACTTTTGGGACAGCTTTTTTTACATATTCTTAATATGATTAAGCTTATTAGTTAACAATCGATAGATATAATAGGACACATCATACATAAAGTTTATGCTTCCGTTGCAATTTTTCGTTAGCTATGAAGTACTTCAAAAAGTAAATATAAAATTTTAGGAGTGGAATTATGGGAATCATTCAAGGGTTCAAAAAAGTTACGGGTGGATTAATTATTGCTTCAATCGTATCTACAACTTTGGTACCAGCAGTAACGACAACGTATGCTCAAGCACTTGCAACATTGGGAACACCATACACTGAAGCTGGGCAATACGATGTTACAGTTCCACATATTGTCATTCAACAACTATATGGTGCTGGTCTAAAAACAGCGACTGATAGCTTATTCTCTCATGGCTTCATCGAATTATACAATCCAACCAATGATGCTGTAGATTTAAGTGATTGGTCACTGCAATACTCAGACAGAGGAACGAATGCTACGACGGGAGTAACTAACTCTTGGGAAATGTATCCACTTGAAGGAATAATTCCAGCTCATTCTTCATACTTGATAGTTGGGAAAGCAACGGGCGCTGAAGGCAAAACACTAGTAAAAGATCTTACCGATACAGCTGATCACTCCATAGATCGCTTCATTAATAATAAAGGATTAAAGGTAGCATTAGTTCATAATACAACTGTGCTTACTGAAGTTAATCCATTTGATAACAAACAAGCAGGTTATGTTGATTTAGTAGGTACTGGTAGTAATGATGCAGGTAGTGATATTGATGGATATGAAACAGCCTATCCGTCTGGAGATCTTGAAGGAACTTCAAAAAAGAAAGCTATTATCCGTAAATTAGGCCAGGATAACGATAATAACAAACAAGATTTTGTACAGGTAGACTATAGTAGCATTTCTTCCAGTTTACTAGCTGAAATTGCGCCCCGTGGCACAGTAGATGGCGAGTGGACACCGACATATCCACCAGTGGTAGAAGTAGAACCAGAAGTGCCAGCAGATTCTAATCTAGGAGAGCCTTTGCTTGATTCAATTACGATCAACAAAATAGCAGAATATAAAGTTGGCGTAACGAATGAAGATGGTGGCGTAGCAGAGATTGTTAAATTCAACAAAGATAATGGGAAATTTTATCTTGTAAATGGTTCAACAAACCCACCAAGCCTTGAAATTGTCGCACTTACTACGGATGAGGCGCTAACACGTGAGAAGAGTATCGATGTCCAGCAACTAGCTGAGCATGACGGTTTCCAATATGGTGATCTAACAAGTGTTAATGTTAATACTGCAGTGAAAGAAGTTGTTGTCTCTGTAGCAGAACAAGCAAGTGATAAAGCAGGAAAAGTGCTAGTTCTAAATTATGATGGAGAGTTGCTTCGTGAATATGAAGTAGGTATACAACCAGATATGATTACACGTACGATAGATGGCAAATATATTATGACGGCTAATGAAGGTGAACCTCGTGATGCTGGCATTGATCCGAAAGGTAGTGTTTCAATTATTGACACTACTACTGGAAATGTTAAAAATCTATATTTCGATAATCCTGCTTTAATTGATGATAATGTTATTATCCGCGGAGCTACAGATGCTGACGGTATGATAACTACTCTAGGAACAAAAGAAGATGCCTTGCATGATTTGGAACCCGAATATATCACAATTTCTGAAGATGGTAGCTATGCATATGTAGCATTACAAGAGAATAATGCCATTGCTACAATATCAATGAAAACTCAATCTATCATTAGCGTTAAAGGATTAGGTTATAAAGATCTATCGATTCCAAGTAATGCACTCGATGTCGTTAAAGATGATAAGATATTACTTGAAAATGTTCCATTCAAAGGAATGTATATGCCTGACGGTATAGCATCCCACACAATTAATGGCGTTAACTATATCTTCACTGCCAATGAAGGTGATGCAACAGGTTGGGATAACCGATCAAATGAGAGTAAAGTTAGTGACTTGAAAACAACATTAGATCCTGCTTCGGCAGCAGCACAATTACTAGCTAGCACGAAGACTTATGATAAATTAGAAGCTGCAAGTGGTATGCCTAATGATAGTATTTACTTATATGGTGCCCGCTCGTTCTCTATCTGGAATGGTAATACAATGACTCAAGTATATGATTCTGGCAGTGAATTCGAACGCGTTGTTGGACAACGATTACCTGAGTATTTCAATGTTAGTAATAGTAATACTACATTAGATTCACGCAGTACGAAGAAAGGTCCAGAACCTGAAGATGTGAAAGTTGGTCAAGTAGGTTCTCAAGTCCTTGCCTTTATTGGGTTTGAACGTGTTGGTGGTATAGCCGTCTATAATGTAACAGATCCGAGTAATGCGCACTTTGTGAATTACACCAATACACGCGATTATACTAAGGGAATAGATACAGATAGCGCACCGGAAGGTCTGGAATTTATTAGCGCTGAAGATAGTCCAACTGGCAAACCAATTTTGCTTGTAGCACATGAAGTTGGGGGAACAGTGGCTGTATATGAGTTAGATGTTACTACGTACTCATTTAAAGCAGATAGCTATTCATATCAACAAGGAGCTAAAGTATCTTTAGCCGATCAATTAGAAGGAGTTGCTGATCTAGAGACAGATGTGATCTGGTCAAGTTCGAATACAAACATTGCTACTGTTGATGCATCAGGTTCAATAACTTTGCGCAAAGCTGGAACAGTAACCATCACAGCAACATCACAAGACGGATATTCAGAAGCGACAACTACTGTCGTAGTGAAACCTAATAATAGTTATGTAAACCCAGGTGAAGTTGAAACACCTGCTGAAAACGATAAACCGGAAGTTGTAAATGATAGTGCAAACAATCGTTCAGTTGCAACAGCAGCGTTTAACACACTTAATGCTGTAACAGGGACTTCAATTGAGATTGTTACAAGTGAGGGTACTATTGCTCTAGATAAGCAAGCATTAGCTGATCTTCAGAAACAATTGAATTTATCAGGGCAAGAAAAATTAGAAATTACAATCACTTCAGATAATGCGGGATCAGTTACTATTTCCGCTAAAGTAGAAGGTAAAGACGTTACATTGCCGATCGGACTATCTCTTCCATATTCCTTACCGACAGCAAGTTCTAATATTGCAGGATTAGTGATCTACAAACAATTAGCAGACGGTACTTTGGTTGAAATTGAGGCTTCTGAGTACGTTACGTCGAAGCAACAGGTAGTTTTGTCTGGTATAGAAAATGGGAAGTATGTGATTACGTATACTGAATTATCATTCCAAGATGTACATGGTAATGAAGTAATAACTGCAATTCAATTCATGCTTGCAAGAGATTGGGTCAATGGAGTAAGTGAGCAAAGCTTTGCTCCTAAAGGTGAATTAAGTAGAGCACAACTTGTTACGATTTTAGCAAGAATGGCAGGAGCAGATCAACAACAAAGTTCGACTACGAAATTCACAGACGTGAAAAATAATGCTTATTATGCAAATGGCTTGGATTGGGCAGTTAATCAGCAGATTGTGAATGGTTTATCTGCTACGCAGTTTGGTCCTGAGCAGCAAATTTCACGTGAGCAGATGGCAGTATTTATGTATCGCTTCATGACGCAACAAGGTTTAATAAAACCTGCAACATTCAGTAATGCAATCAATTTTGAAGATAACGATCAGATTTCAAGCTATAGTCAAGAGGCTATTCAGTACTTAGTTGAGCAGGGAATTATACAAGGGAATGCCACATCATCTGGAAATGTAGCATTCAAACCACAACAGGCACTAACAAGAGAAGAAGGTATGCTATTACTTTATCGCATGATGCAAATGAGTAAGTAGTACGGTAGTGAATTGCTGAGATTGAAGTACGAAAAGAGCCTATTATTAGGCTCTTTTTTGTTTTGGTGATAGTAAAGTAAACGTTGAAAACGAACTTAGTGTAAGCACGGTTTTTTTCTGGCTTTACTCAATTTATCACGGGATAACATTTAGTTATCGGGATGACAAAATTGCAATTAGTATTGATTATTACTACAATCTCAGATCAATAAAATATGTGTGGACATAACATCATCTATTTTTAGAGTAAGGATATTAAGTTGGTATTAAACAACAAAGATTGACTAATATCTAATTTACATATATAGTAGATACATAATATCTACGATTATAAATGCCAATAAAATGTAAAGGATGTAGAGACATGAAAGTATTCGATTGTATCATTGTAGGAGCAGGACCAGCTGGTTTAAGTGCGGGTCTTATTTTAGGAAGAGCACGAAGAGAGATTGCAATTTTTGATGATGGGACGAATAGAAACAGAGTTACACAGGAGTCACATGGTTTTCTAACTCGTGATGGAATTAAACCACAAGCATTTAAGGAATTAGGGTTAACGGAATTGGAGAAATATCCATCGATATCCAAATTCAATACAACAATTACAGAGATCATCAAAGATAATGAGCATGAGAGATTTATCATTAAAACTATGGATGATCAGCAATTTCTTACCGAAAAGATTATATTAGCTACTGGTATACAAGAAGAATTCTCTGTTCCAAGTGTAAGAAATTATTATGGAAAAAACCTTTTTAGTTGTCCATACTGTGATGGCTGGGAACTACGAGATAAGCCGTTAATTGTAATGGCAGAAAAAGAAGAACATGTGCTGCATATGGCAAAGTTAGTATATAACTGGTCGAAGAATCTTACCGTTGTTACGAATGGGTTCCAACTTTCTGAAGAAGCAGTTCAACAGTTACAAGCACGTAATATTAATATTAAATCAGATCCGATAATGAACTTATTAGGTAATGATGGAAATCTCGAAAAAATAGAGTTTGAGACTGGCGAAACGTTTGAATGTACAGCTGGGTTTGTTATACCAACTTTTTATCGTTCAAATCAATTTGCAGAGAAACTTGGTTGTGAAATTCAAGAAAGTGGAATGGTTGTAACAGATGGAGTAGGAAGAACTACGATCGATAATATCTATATAGCCGGAGAGACTGAAAAGTCTGGGCCTTCATCATTACTTATTTCTGCTGCTGATGGTAGTAAAGCTGCTTTCTCCGTAAATGCTGATTTGACAATGGAACGTTTTTAACACTACACCATTACCAAACGGAACATATTTATATAACAAGAGTGCGTTAGGAATTCTTTATTCGATGACGAACTATAAGTGTTGATATTTGATTAATAAGGAGTGGTTAACATTCAAGTTCGTCTGTCTCCCTTTAGCGATAAATGGGCTCAACTTTTTCAAGATGAGGTTAATAATCTCAAAATGATTTTTGGAGATCAAATTACTCAGTTTGAACATTTCGGTAGTACGTCTGTTCCTGGCATGTTGGCTAAACCTGTAATTGATATGATGTGTATCGTTAATGAGATTCAGGCAGTTGATGCATTGAATGAGAGAATGAATGCTCTAGCGTACGATATTGCTGGAGAATGGGGCATTTCTGGAAGAAGATTATTCCGAAAAGGCGGAGATAATCGAACCCATCATATCCACTTTTATCAATCCGATAATCCTCAGATTGAAAGACATTTAGTATTTCGAGACTATCTCCGTGTTCATCCAGAAGAAGTTGCTAGATACAGTCACTTTAAAGAAGAGCTAGCAAGACAATTTGATAAAACGAGCGGGTATAGTCCAGCGAAAAAAGCGTTTGTGACAGAAATGGAGAAATTAGCGTACAATTGGTATTCCGAAAAACCGATAGAATAATATAAATGGTAGGTTAATCAATTGTTTCCGTATATAAGCGTTAAGCCAGATATACTCATGAATATCATGAGTATATCTGGCTTTTTTTCTAATCTAACATATCGATTATAAATCATCTATATTGGTAATGTTTGGATAGAGATAGGCGTCATTATGTGCTACAATAAGTGCGCAAAACTCATATTTTGCGCACTTTCGTTTTAGAGAGACTTTAATAGTAAGAGTCGAGTAAGTATAGGTGATATTCGACGGACATAATTCTCAGAAATTGATAGAATTAACTACTAGATTACAACATGAGCGGAGATGATGACGTAATGGAACATGATGAATTTATGATGGCATTCAAGTTGTGGATGAAGCAAGCGGGATATACGCTTGCCACGAAAAGAGAATATGAACGAGAGGCCTCTTCATTTCTTAAGTACATTGAAGAGCTTCCGTTGGAAAAAATTAAAAAGTTTACAGTCGTCAGTTATCTCGTTCAACATAAAGAGCATGTATCAGAAGCTACTCGTAATCGAACGCTTGCTGCATTAAGAAGTTTTTTTAAAGCGATGAATGATTTTGAGATGATGCAAGGTAATCCAGCGTTAGATGTAAAAAAATCTAAAACTGAAAAAAATGCTCTTCCTGTATATTTGGAGCAAGATCAATTACAAAATACGATGAATTATATAGAAGGGAAATATAAAGAGAGGAATCTCGCTATTTTTCTTTTAATGGCTTATTCTGGTTTGCGAGTAGGGGAAGTTCATCGGCTGAATTTAGCTCATTATCATATCGAAAAAGGTTCGATTACTGTGCTCGGGAAAGGGCGGAAGTGGAATGAGATTCCTCTTCCGGCTGAAGTGAATACGTATATGCAACATATAATGGAACATCGACTAACTCCGTATCGACAAAAAGAAGACGCATTTTTCGTATCACAGAAAGGGCGTCGATTATCGATTAGGCAAATTCAAAAAATAATGTCGATGATGTTCAAAGCCATGAAAGAAGATCATAGTGAGTTACGACATTTGAAATTATCATGTCATAAGCTTCGACATTCATTCGCTACGTTAATGTTACGAAACCAAGTTGATATTAGAATCGTAAAAGAATTGATGGGTCACACATCGATTGAGACTACGATGATTTATACACATATTCAAGATGATGATAAGAAACAAGCTATTTCCTCTATACAAATTCCTAACATACCTAATCTAGAAATCGTCGACGTATCTCCGGTGTAGGAAGTAAGCAAGCTTGTTGTTTACCAAACCAACGATAACGATTTTTACCGAACCAACGATAAACAGGATTTCTTATAAATGTTGGGATGATGGTTAGAAGATAAATTAGTTTCCATGCACCATCTAAATATTTCGTTACACGAATGGCACCAGAAGAGTATAAGTAAGCTTTATCATTGTCAATACAGATAAGACTGTCGATATTAGAAGAAATGTGAAAGTGTTGGATAAGGCGTTGACCTATTTCACCTTCAATTGCCGCAAAGGATATTTTTGCTTTTCGATCACGAGCAATGATCCATTGTGATGCAGCATTACAGAATGAACATTGACCATCATAAAGCATTATTAATGATGGGATTGTAGATTGAACTTCTGTCTCTGCAGTGTGGGGGAGATTCGTTGTCATCATATCTGCACTCCTTTCACAGCTTCCGTTGTAACTATTATTGAAGCCGTTCTATTCCTTCGTAATTCATGTACTTATTATTCCTTACAAGGTTGTAGTAGAAATACGATATTATGTAGTGTATGTGAAGTATATCACAATGTTGCTAGTTAGAAAAGGAGACAAACGAATTGATTATCGCATTAATAATTTCACTTCTTTTATATGGTTTACTTGTATTTTATGTTGGTTGGAGTGGGTATCGAGGGTTTGGATTGAAGGGTAACCGTTGGTTTCTAGCTTGTTACAGTATCGTCCTTGTCTTCTTATCAACTTCATTTATTATTGGAAGATTAGGTAATGGCTCCACGATCTTTAGT
>Ga0160441_100135_pt1 | contig 82290 bp, 65 predicted proteins | sample HID1971K_E1MG_FD_108260 | JGI IMG/M metagenome (GOLD analysis project Ga0160441, IMG submission 108260) | Enriched millipede-associated microbial communities from UW Madison campus, WI, USA - HID1971K_E1 MG | ecosystem: Host-associated > Arthropoda: Insects > Digestive system > Unclassified ... | reverse complement strand
GTGCGGACCTGGTTCTGGATGAGCTCGCCGACGGCGCGGATGCGACGGTTGCCGAAGTTGTCGATGTCGTCGACGTCGAGGCGGATCTCGGCGGGCTTGCCGGCGCGGACGCCCGGGATCGAGGCATCCCCCCGGTGGAGGGCGACCAGGTACTTGATCGTCGCGACGATGTCGGCGACGGTCAGCACCGAAGAGCCGGTGGTCGAGTCGAGCCCCAGCTTCTGGTTGATCTTGTAACGGCCGACCTTGGCGAGGTCGTAGCGCTTCGGGTTGAAGTAGAAGTTGTCGAGCAGCGCACGGGCCGCCTCGGCGGCGACCTGCTCGCCCGGACGCAGCTTGCGGTAGATGTCGCGCAGCGCGTCTTCCTTGGTGAGGATCGTGTCCTTGCTCAGCGTGTCCTCGATGGACTCGTAGCCGGCGAACTCGTTCAGGATGTCTTCGCTCGTCAGGCCCAGGGCCTTGAGGAAGACGGTGACCGACTGCTTGCGCTTGCGGTCGATGCGCACGCCGACCTGGTCGCGCTTGTCGATCTCGAACTCGAGCCAGGCGCCGCGGCTGGGGATGACGCGCGCGCTGACGATGTCCTTGTCGGACGTCTTGTCGGGAGTCTTGTCGAAGTAGACGCCCGGGCTGCGGACGAGCTGCGACACGACGACACGCTCGGTGCCGTTGATGATGAACGTGCCCTTGCCGGTCTGCAGGGGGAAGTCGCCCATGAAGACGGTCTGCGTCTTGATCTCACCCGTGAGGTGGTTCATGAACTCGGCCTCGACGTACAGCGGGGCGGCGTAGGTCTTGCCGCGCTCCTTGCACTCTTCGATCGAGTACTTCTCGGGCTCGAGGTACGGGTTCGTGAAGCTCAGCTGCATCGTCTCGCCGAGGTCCTCGATCGGCGAGATCTCCTCGAAGATCTCCTCGAGGCCGCTCGTCTCGGGAACGTCGGTGCGACCGGCGGCCTTCGCCTCTGCGACGCGGGCCTTCCAGGCGTCGTTCGCGACGAGCCAGTCGAAGGACTCCGTCTGCAGCGCGAGAAGGTCGGGGACCGTCAGCGTGTCGGAGATCTTGGCGAACGACAGACGCGAAGCGCCGCGGCCGTTCTTGGTGGTGGTGGAATTGGTTGCGTTGGGCGCAGCAGCCAAGGGGATTACCTCCATGAGCCCGGGCAGGGGCTGGTTTCCTTGTCGTCAGGTGGAGTGCTCCGGATTCCCGAACGCCTGTCGCACGCGCCGTCGATCGCTCGACGGGGGCACAGGCACAAGCCGACCACCATATGAGGGCAGGGGGAAGGGAGCGCAACTACCCACTATAGGCCGGGCGACGCGCCATGGCAAGCCGAATCCTTGACGAGTTTCCGATGCTGCGGTATAAACCCGTGCGCAGATGGTCAGGGATGTGGGCGGGCGTGGCGGAAGCGCAGGCGCGTGCCGGGGCGCGCCTGGCCGAGGGCGCCCCGAGAGGCATCCGTCACCACGGCGATCACGGGGTAGCCCCCGGTGACGGGGCCGTCGGGGCCGAGGATCACGGGGCGCCCGTCGGGCGGCACCTGGATGGCGCCGGGGAGCATCCCCTCGCTCGGCAGCTCGCCCGGGCGGGTGCGCACCAGCGCGGCGCCGTCGAGGCGGATGCCGACGCGATCGGCCGCGGCCGAGACGGTCCACACCGTGTCGTACAGGGCCCCCGGGTCGGCGAACCAGTCGGCGCGCGGGCCGGGTGCGATCTCGACCTCGATCTCGGCGTCGTGCGGCGGGCTCCACGGGTGCAGGTCATCGGGCGGGAGCGGGGTGTCGAGGTCGGGGTCGGCGAGCGCCAGCGTGTCGCCGGCGCGCAGCGGCCGCGGTCCGAGGCCCGAGAGGGTGTCGGTCGCGCGCGATCCCGCGACGCGGGCGGCGTCGAGGCCGCCGCGCACGCCGACGTAGGCGCGCGCGCCGTGCGCGAACCAGTCGAGGTGCAGCTCGACGCCGGCGGGCCAGCGCGTCGCGGTGTACGGGTCGACGCTGCGACCCCCGAGGCGGATCCCACCCCATGCGCCCGTGACGACGACGAGGAGGTCGCGGTGCGCGACCGCACGGAACCCGCCCATAGCGACCTCGACGCCCGCGGCATCCTCTGGGTTCCCCAGCAGCCGGTTGGCCGTCCGCAGTGCCGCCCGGTCGGCGGCGCCCGACGGCGCGATCCCCTCGACCGCATGGCCCGGCCGCCCCTGGTCCTGCACCGTCGCGAGCAGCCCCGGCTCGCGCACCGTCAGCGCCGGCGCGTCGCCGCGAGACTGCATCTGAGGGTCGAGATCGTGGCTGCCATCCGCCGTCTCGACCGGCAGATGCACTCTCGCCGAGGGGGTGAAGCGGACACGCGCGCCCGGGGCGAGGAGCGCGGGGTGGGCGCGGTGGGGGTCGAACAGCGGGGCGGGGGTCGTGCCGATCAGCTGCCATCCGCCGGGCGTCTCGCGCGGGTAGGCGCCGGTGAACCCGGCGGCCAGCCCGACGGCGCCGGCCGGCACGCGCGTGCGCGGGGCCGCGAGCCGCGGCACGTCGTACGGCCAGTCGGCGCTCACGAGGTAGCCGAAGCCGGGGGCGAACCCCGTGAACGCCACCGTCCACTCGCACGCGGCGTGCCGGTCGGCCAGGTCGGCCGAGGGGATGCCGAGGAGCGTCGCGAGCTCGACGAGGTCGGGCCCGTCGTAGACGATGGGCAGCTCGACGGCAGGCCCCGGTGCGCGCCCTGGCGCCGGGCCGTCGCCGGCACGCGCGATCCAGGCGCGCGCCGCGGCGAGGCTCAGGCGCCGGGGGTCGACGTGCACGAGCACCGTCCGCGCCGCCGGCACGAGGTCGATCACGCCGTCCGGCGTCGTCGCCGCGAGCCGCGCGTGCAGCGCGAGCACGTCGTCGAGACTGCCGGCCTCGACGAGCACGGCACGGTCGCCGAACGGGAGGATGCGGACGCTCATCGCGCACCGGTCGCACGGAGGGCAGGCGATCTGCGACCACTCGGGTCACCCGCGACGACACCCGCACCAGCCGCCATACGACCGAGGCGCGCGCCCCGGCACGGCGCGGTCACCACGGCGCGCTCACCTCGACGTCGGCGGCGTCGAGTGCAGCGCGGACGGCGTGCGCCATCGCGACCGCGTCGGCCGTGTCGCCGTGGATGCACAGCGACACGGCATCCGTCCGCACGATCGTTCCGTCGACGGCATCCACCGCCCCGTCGGTCGCGAGCCGCACGGCGCGGGCGGCGACGACGTCGGGCCCCCGCAGCAGGGCGCCCGGCTCGCCGCGCGGCACGAGCGTGCCGTCGGCCCGGTAGCCACGATCGAGGAACGCCTCGTGGCGGAACGGGATGCCGGCGGCCCGGGCCGCCGCGGCGATCTGCCCCGTGAGACCGAGGATCGGAACCGCCCGACCGAGCCGCTCCGACAACTCCACGACGGCGGATGCCACGGCCTGCGCCTGCTCGAGATCGTCGCGGATCGCGTGGTAGAGCGCGCCGTGCGGCTTGACGTACCGCACGTCGGCACCGGCGGCCACCAGCGCGCCGAGCTGCGCACCGACGCTCTTCCGCAACTCGTCACCGGCGATCGCGAGGCGCTGTCGCCCGAACCGCGCGCGGTCGGGGTACGAGGGGTGGGCGCCCACCGCGACACCATGGGCGGCGGCGCGCGCCACGGCCTCGCGCATCGAAGCGTCGTCGCCGGCATGGCCGCCGCATGCGATGCTCGCACTCGAGATCACGGCGAAGAGCGCCTCGTCATCGGCCGTGGGCAGCCCGTCGACGGTCTCGCCGAGGTCTGCGTTGAGATCGATGGCCGCCATGGCGCTCACGTTACCGTCGCGCCGCGTACCGTTCTCAGGATCGATGCCCGAAGGCGCGGGCCGCCGCCGCGTGATTCCGGGGTCGACGCCCGGCGCCGAGCCCGACGGTCCTGCGAACGGTACAGGGCGCCGCCCGACTACCGTGGAGTCATGGCCCGTGCGCACATCGAGGAACCCGTGCAGGCACGGCTGTCGGACGGCACGATCGCGCGCGTCGTGCCCAGCCGCTTCGCGGGCGGCTTCGAGCTCGACGTCGACGGCACCCCGCAGTCGCACGTCGACCTGGACGATCCGACCCATCTGCACTTCGAGTACGTCGCGCGCATGGGCGCGGTGATCGACCGGCTGCGGATGCCGGGGCAGCCGTTGACGGCGGTGCACCTCGGCGGCGGTGCGCTGACCCTGCCCCGCTACGTCGAGCACACCCGCCCGGGCTCGCGGCAGCAGGTGATCGAGCTCGAACTGCCGCTGGTCGAACTCGTCCGCGCGCAGCTGCCGCTGCCACGCGGCGCCCAGGTGCGCGTGCGCATCGGCGACGCCCGCGACGTCGCGGCGCGATTGCCGGCGGGGCTGCAGGGCGCGGCCGACCTCGTCGTCTCGGATGTCTTCGCGGGTGCCCAGACTCCCGCCCACCTGACGACCGTCGAGTACTACCGCGTGCTGGCCGCACTGCTCGCGCCCGACGGCGTCCTGCTCGTGAACGTCGCCGACGGCGCGGGGCTCGCCTTCGCCCGCGGCCAGGTCGCGACCGTGCGGTCCGTGCTGCCCGAGGTCGTGGTGCTCGCCGAGGTGCAGACGCTCAAGGGCCGCCGCTTCGGCAATCTGGTGATCGCGGCATCGGCCGCGCCGCTGCCGACCGACTGGCTGCCGCGTCTGATGGCCGCGGGACCGCACCCCGCCAAGGTCGCGCAGGGCGACGAACTCGACCGTTTCGTCGGCGGCGCGACGGTCGTCACCGACGCTGACGCGGCGCCGTCGCCGAAGCCGTCGGCATCCCTCTTCGAGCGGTGAGTCGGACATTCGAGGCACCAGGTGGGCGGCACGCCGGACCGGCTCGACGGATGCCGCGCGAGCCGGGTGAGACTGGACCGACGTCGCACGGTGAAGGGGGATGACGGTGAGCTACATCAAGGGGTACGACCCGGAGTCCCTCCGCGAGATCGTCGACGAGAGCGAGTGCCGTCGACGGCTGCTCGAGCTGGGCGACCAGCGCTCGCTGCCCTCGTTGCTCGAGCGCGTGTGGCTGCTCAAGGTCACGGGCGACCTCGATGAGGCGCTCGTCGTCTCGGAGCAGTCGGTGCGCGTCGCGCGGATGGGCGGGCCTCGCAAGGACCTGCTGCGCGCGCGGGTGCTGCACGCGACGATCCTGCAGTTCCGTGGGGCATACGCCGCCGCGCTGCAAGAGCTCACGACGTGCGCCGAAGAGGCCGAAGGGCAGGGCTGGTCGGCCCTCGCGGCTTTCGCGGTGCAGCACCGCGGCAAGGTCTCCTACGACCTGGCCGACTACGTGAACGCCCGGGCCGACTTCAAGCGCGCGCTGTTCCTGCGCGGCGAGGCCGGGGCGCCCGAGGAAGAGCTCGAGTCGACTCTGCTCGCCGTCGACGCGGCCGAGCGGCGGCGCGCAGGCGTCTCCGTCGCGATCTGAGTGTCGTACGTACGTTCTATCGTCGCGGACATGACCGCATCGATCCCTTCCCGCCATGTCTGAGCTCGCCGATGTGCGTCGCGTCGCGGAACAGCTGATCCGCGAGCACCTCGACCCCTCGTGGACCTTCGCGTTCGATTCCGCGAAGCGACGTGCCGGCGCGTGCGACTACACGCGCAGCCGCATCACGCTGTCGCGCTACCTCTCGGCTCGTTACGACGACGAGACCAACCGGCAGACGCTGCTGCACGAAGTGGCGCACGCGCTCGCCGGCGCGCGCGCGGCGCACGGCCCGGCCTGGAAGCGCACGGCGCGCGCGCTCGGCTACACGGGTGGCGTGACCCACCACGGCGAGACGGCGACCGAGCTCGCGCCGTGGGTCGGCGTGTGCCCCGCCGGGCATGTCGCCTACCGGCATCGGGCCGCGACGCGCGCGACCTCGTGCGCGCGCTGCTCGCGCCGCTACGACGAGCGGTACCTCTTCACGTGGACGCGTCGCGAGATCACCCCCGCGACGCGCCTCGCGGCGATGACGCCGCGCACGAGTGAGTGAGTGCGCGTGTTCAGCGGGCGACGAAGACGCCGGCGCGCAGCACGGGGACGGATGCCTGCGACTCGGGCGTCGCCGCGGCGAGCACCTCGGCGCGCGCGTCGCGATCGAGCAGCTCCTGCCCCGATCCGCTCGCCGTGAGCAGGTGACGGACCGCGCCGCGCAAACCGCGATAGGCCTCGGCCGCGGCGGCCGCCTCGGGTGAGGTGTGGTCGATGCCGAGTTCGCCGAGCGCGTCGACGACGGCCCCCGCACCGAGCAGATCCTCGACGGCGAAGCGCAGGTCGGGCGCCGCGGCGTCGCCCGACAGCTCTCCGCACGCGATGACGGCGATGCTCGTGCGGTCGGCGCGACGGGTCTGCTCGTCGAGCACGGCGTCGGCGACGGCCGACGCGTTGGTCAGCGCGCCGAGCAACACGACCGGCTGCGGGTCGAGCGCCGCCGCGCGGGCGGCGACGACGGCGCCGTTGCGCGAGACCGCTCGAGCCTCGGCATCCAGTGCGACAGACTCGCCCACGGCGACGCTGGCGGTGACGGTCGTCGAGAACCGCAGCACGTCGACGACGACCACGACGTCGGATGCCGCAAGACGCTCGAGCCCCGCCGTGCCCCAGTCGAGGCGCACCTGATAGCGAGATTGATCGAAGGGAGAGCTCATCACGTCAGGCTACGGCGGGCATGCCCACCGGCGCGGTCGGCATCGCCGTCAGAATCCCGGCGCATCGGCCGCGGCATCGGCCGGCGCATCGGCCTCGGCAGCGGCCGGCGCAGCGGCCGACGCGGCACCGCGCGCGTCGATGACCGGCGACAGGGCGAGCACGAGCCCGAGGACGTTGCGCGCCGTGCGCTGCAGCTCGCCACGGGTGAGCCCCTCGGCTCGGCCGAGCGAGTCGATGATCGTATCGTCGGCGTAGGCCTGCGGCCCGGCATCCGTCTTCACGCCTCCGGGCATGAGGACGTCGACCTGGGCGCGCACGCGATAGGCGCTGTTCTCGAGGGCGGGGAAGTCGGGGTCGACGGCATCTTCCATCCACCAGTCGGTCATGACGCAGCCCTCGTAGCCCCACTCGCCGCGCAGCACGACGGTCACGAGATCGTGATGGTAGTGCGCCCAGACGCCGTTGATCTTGTTGTACGAGGTCATCAGCGCGCGGGGCGCCGCTTCGCGCACGCAGATCTCGAAGCCCCGCAGGTAGACCTCGCGCAGCGCGCGCTCGGAGACGCGCGAGTCGTGCCGCGTGCGGTTCGTCTCCTGGTTGTTGGCCGCGAAGTGCTTGGGGCACGCCGACACGCCGGCGCTCTGGACTCCGGAGACGACGGCCGCGCCGATGCGGCCCGTGATCAGCGGATCCTCGGAGAAGTACTCGAAGTTCCGGCCGCACAGCGGGTCGCGGTGGATGTTCATGCCGGGGCTGAGCAGCACGTCCGAGCCCTTGCGCACCATCTCTTCGCCGTGCAGTTCGGCCAGCTCGCGCACGAGCGCGGGGTTCCAGGTCGAGGCCAGCGCGGTCCCCGAGGGCAGCAGCGACGCGTACGCCGCGAGGCGCAGACCGCTCGGGCCGTCGGTCGTCGTCACGGGCCGGACGCCCTTGGCACGCAGCGATGCCGAGACCCCGCCGAGCACCCCCGCGTTGCCCGGCGCGCCGAGCGGGCTGTGCATGGTGACGTCGCCACGGGCGAGCAGAGCGAGTTCGTCGTCGCTCAGCTGAGCGACGAACTCCTCGATCGTGGCCGCCCCCGCGGCGACGTCGTCGAGGTGGATGCCCCGGTCGCCGGTGGGCGGCGTCTCGGCGGGCAGCGCTGCCATGATGCGGTCGGCGCGGGCGACGGATGCCTGCGGCACGGGCTCCCATGCGGGGGTCGCCGCTCCGTCATGGCCGCGCGTGAGGATCATGCGCTCGAACGCCGCGGCAGGTGCGGCGGCCTCGGTCAGCTGCCGCACGACGCGCAGCTCGGGCACCTCGAACGCGGCGACCGGCGCCGCGGAGCGGACGTCGGTGCCGACGAAGACGCGGTACTGGCCCGCCTCGAGGACGTACGCGCTGCGGTGGCCGGTGACCCCCGAGTCGTCGTACGAGGCGAAATCGGCGAGGTCGAACGACAGCTCGATCCGCTCGGACTGGCCGGGGCTGAGGGCACCGGTCTTCGCAAAGGCGGCGAGTCGCTTCACCGGCTGCGCGAGCCGCCCGTCGGGCGCGCCGACATAGACCTGCACGACCTCCTTGCCCACGTGGCTCGAGCCGACGTTGCGCACTTCGACGACGGCGTGGAACTCGTCGGCATCCGCCTGTGCACTCACGATGTCGACCGAGAACTTCGTGTAGCCGAGGCCGAACCCGAACGGGAAGAGCACGCGACCCGGCGCGAACGTCTCGAAGTAGCGGTAGCCGACGAAGACATCTTCGGCGTACACGCCCACGTGGGGGTCGCCGAAGTTCTGCGAACTCGGGTAGTCGGCGTAGGTCTTCGCGATCGTGTCGGTCAGTTTGCCGCTCGGGGCGATCTCGCCGGCGAGCACGGCGGCGACCGCGCGACCGCCCTCCATGCCGCCCTGCCACGCGTACAGCACGGCGCCGATGCGGGGGCCGTAGTCGGCGAGCCAGCCGAGGTCCATGACGTTGCCGGCATCGAGCACGACGGCCACGCGGTCGAAGGCCGCCGTGACCGCGTCGAGCATGGCCCGCTCGTCTGCGGTGAGGTAGTAGCTGCCGGGCTCGAGGATGCTCTCGCGTGCCTCGCCCGCCGCGCGGCCGATCACGACGACGGCGGTGCCGGCGCGCTGGGCCGCGGCTGTCGCGAGCGCAGGGTCGAGGGGCATCTCCGCGAAGTGGTGCGGCCAGTTGCCCCACGTGCCGTCGAGGCTCGGCCGGTTCGCGGAGCTCCACTCGCGGTAGACCGCGGCGATCTCCTCGTCGACCTCGACACCGGCGTCGCGCAGGCCTGCGGCCAGGTTCCACACGTACGGCACCTTGACGTCGCCGCCCGAGCCGTAGCCGACGGCGAACCAGTCGAGCTGAACGCGCCCGAAGACCGCGACGGCGCCCGACCCCGGCCCCAGCGGCAGCACTCCGCTGTTGCGCAGCAGCACGACGCCCTCGGCCGCGGCCTGCCGGGCCTGCGCCGCGAGCGCGGGGTCGAGCGCCGTGTCGGTGTCTTGCAGCAGGCTCGAGATCTGCGCGACCGACTCGACGTGCGGCAGCGAGTGGGAACGGTCGCCGGACTCGATGGCGGCAGGCTGTGGCATGGGTGACCTCGGTGTCGAAACGATTCGTGTGAGCGCTCCCATAGTAGGCGATCACGCGCCGCGCGGGGGTGCGGGTGCGAGACTGGGCGCATGCGCATCATGCTGAAGCTCGTCCTTGACTGCGACGCCGACGCCGCGTGGCGCGCACTGCACTCGCCGCGCGCGATCGCCGACCTCTACGGACCGCTGCTCGAGCTGAGCCCGATGGATGCCGTGGGCATGCCCGACCGGCTCGCCCCCGGCCTCGATCTGCCGGTGCGGTTGACCGTCGGCGGACCGGGCGGCCTGTCGCTCGGCGACCAGCTGATCCACGTGAGCGAGCGGTTCGTCCCCGAGAAGAGCGGCCCCGTGCGGATCCTGCGCGACAGCGGCATCCCCCTGACGGGACCGCTCGCCGCACTCGACGTGTGGGATCACCAGATGGCGGTCGCGCCCGCGCCGGGCGATGCCACCAAGACGCTGTGGCGCGACCGCCTCGTCATCGGCGGGGCGGCCGCGCCCGTGCTGTGGCCCGTGCTCTGGGCGGCGTGGCAGTGGCGCGCCGCGCGGCTGCGCGCCCTCGCCCCGACCTGGGCGTACGACCCTGAGCAGGCGGCCGACGCGGCCTGACGGCAGACCGCTACTCGGCGAGCGCCTCGACCGCTGTGACGCGCGTCGCCAGACGGGTCGGCACGACCGCGGCCACGAGGGTCAGGATCGCCGTCGCGACGACCACGACGAGCACGGGCACCCACGGCACGCCGGGCGCCACGAACGTCGGCGACGACCAGGCCGGGGGCACCGCCGCCGAGCCGAGCAGCGACTGCGCGGCGATCCACCCGTACAGCGTGCCCAGCACGAGCCCGAACGCGAGGGCGGTGATCGTGACGTGGGCGGCCTCGAGCAGCACGACCCGCCGCACCTGCCGTGCGGTGAGGCCGAGGGCGCGCAGCAGTCCGAGCTCGCGGCGCCGCTGGACGACACCGATGGTCAGCAGGTTGACGAGGCCGACGGCCGCGATGACCGCCGAGACGGCGACCAGGCCCATCATGATCGCGGCGAACGTGTCCATGATCCGGCTCATCTCCACCGGCGGCTCGCCGCCCGACGAGACGGTCATCAGCAGCTTCACCGACTCGGCGGCCACCGCGAACATCACGACGAGGGTGACCCCCATGACGACGCCGATCGCCATGCGACTCGACCGCTCCGGGTACCGCAGGGCGTTCTCGGCGGCGAGCCGCGCCGTCGCCGAGCGCCCGAACAGCCGCCCCGTGAGGCGCAGCAGCGGCGGCATGACGACGACCGCACCGAGGGCGAGGGCCGTGAACGAGAGGATGCCGCCGCCGAAGGCGATCACGACGCCGAGCGGGGTGACGAGCCCGACGACGACACCGAGCGCGAGCAGCGCGAGACCGGCGACGCCGAGGACGATCGTGACGACGGTGCGGCCGCGTGAGGCGGCGAGGTCCGCACGGCTGCGCGGTGCGGCGCCGCCGAGCGCCTGCAACGGCGTGACCTCGAGCACGCGGCGCGAGCCGACCCACGCGCCCGCCCACGTCGTCAGAGCGACGACCGTCGCGGGCACGACGAGAACCGCCTGCACGATGTCGTACGCCGGGGCGATGTCGAGCGCGGCATCCGCCCACGCCCGCAACCCGAACGCGGCGGCGACGCCGCCGACCAGGCCGAGCGCCGCCCCGACGGCGCCCACGGCGAGGCCCTGGCGGGCGACCTCGCGACGCTGCGACCGTGCCGACGCGCCGATCAGCCGCAGCAGCGCGATGTGACGCACGCGCCCCGCGACGATCGTCGCGAACGTGTTCGCGGTGACGATCGAGGCGACATACACCGCGACGCCGACCAGCAGCACGCTCAGGATGCCGACGACGATCGTCACCGTGTCGCCGCCACCCAGATACGGGTCGCTCGACAGCCAGGCGCCGAGGTAGCCGGTGGCGCTGAGCAGCAGGACACCGAACGCCGACGAGATCCCGGCGACGAGCACCGTCGCACCCATCCCGCGCTCACGCAGCCACGACGCCCGGCCGGCACGGCGCGCCCCGACCTCCCACGCGGGGGCGGAGGGCGCGGCGACGGCGGTCATGCCGGCACCTCGGCGGCGAGCATGAACGCCGAGATCTGCGCGGCGGACTGCCGCGGTTTGTCGGCGACGAGGCGACCGTCGCCGAGGAACAGTACACGGTCGGCGTGCGCCGCCGCGATCGGGTCGTGCGTGACCATCGCGATGGACTGCCCGTGGTCGCGGGTGGCGGCGCTGAGCAGGTCGAGCACCTCGCGCCCCGATCGCGAGTCGAGGTTGCCGGTCGGCTCGTCGGCGAAGACGAGGTCGGGCCCGGTCGCGAGAGCGCGCGCGATCGCGACCCGCTGCTGCTGCCCGCCCGAGAGCTCGTGGGGGCGGTGCCGCAGCCGCGCGCCGAGGCCGAGGGTCTCGATGAGACCGTCGATGCGCGCGCGCTCGAGCGCCGACGGCGAGCGGCCGTCGAGGTCGAACGGCAGCAGGATGTTGCCGATCGCGTCGAGGGTCGGCACGAGGTTGAACGCCTGGAACACGAACCCGACCCGGCGACGCCGCAGGATCGTCAGCTCGAGGTCGGACAGCCCAGTGATCTCGCTGTCGCCGATCCAGGCGCGACCCCCCGAGGGTGCGTCGAGCCCCGCCATGATGTGCATGAGCGTCGACTTGCCCGACCCCGAGGGGCCCATGACGGCAGTGAACTCGCCCCGGCGGATGCCGACGGTCACGTCATCGAGGGCGCGGACTCCCGTCTCGCCCGCACCGTAGGTCTTGCTGACGTGCTGGACGCGGGCCGCGAGGCCCAACTCTGTCGATGTGATCTCCATGACGCCGACGCTACGAGCCGTCCGTCCGCCGTCGCGTCCGCCCCGGGTCGCGCCCCCGTACATCGTGCGGATGATCCTCGACGTGTGGCAGTCGCAGGCCGAATCGTGCGTTCTGGCGTCGATTCGGCCTGAAACAGCCGATCGAGCCTGCAACTGCCACGCTGAGCGCGGGTCAGGCGAGGCCGTGCTCGAAGGCGAAGACGACGAGCTGCACCCGGTCGCGCAGTGCGAGCTTGGCGAGGATGCGGCTGATGTGGGTTTTGACGGTCGCCTCGGAGAGGTACTCGCGTGCGGCGATCTCGGCGTTCGAGAGCCCGCGGGCGGCGAGCGCGAAGATCTCGCGCTCGCGTTCGGTGAGCTCACGGTAGGCGGCGGGCACCGGCGCCGGTGTCGGTGCCACGAAATGCGCGAAGAGGTCGTGCGTCGCCGAGGCGGCGATGACGGCGGAGCCGGCGTGCACGGTGCGGATCGCGGCGAGCAGCAGCTCGGGGTCGGCATCCTTCAGCAGGAATCCGCTCGCGCCCTGACGGATCGCGCGGGCGGCGGCCTCGTCGAGATCGAACGTGGTCAGCATCACGACGCGCGGCGGGTCGGGGTCGGCGAGCAACTGCGCGGTCGCCGCGAGGCCGTCCATGACCGGCATCCGGATGTCCATGAGCACGACGTCGGGACGTGTCGCGCGGATCACCCGAACGCCTTCGGCGCCGTCGCCCGCCTCGGCGACGACCTCGAGGTCGGGCTGCGAGTCGACGAGCATGCGGATGCCGGCGCGGAACAGCGCCTGGTCGTCGACGAGCGCGACGCGGATCACGCCGTCTCCCCCAGCGGCAGCACGGCGCGCACGCGGAACCCTGCGCCCTCGCGCGCCGCCTCGAGGGTGCCTCCCACCAGCTGCGCGCGCTCGCGCATGCCGATCAGGCCGTGTCCGCGCGCCGGGTCGGCGCCCGGCGACGCGGGCGCGACGGCCGAAGCGGCGTTGCGCACGGTGAGCTCCACCCGGTCATCGTGCCACGCGAGGGCGACGTCCACCGCGCCGGGCGATCCATGGCGCAGCGCGTTGGTGAGCGCTTCTTGCAGGATCCGGTAGACCGCGAGCTGCACGGATGCCGGCACCTCGCGCACCGGTGCCGGGTCGACGTCGACCCGCAGTTCGACGCCCGCGCCGCGCACCTGGGCGTAGAGCTGCTCGAGGTCGGCGAGCGTGGGCTGCGGACCGTCCGCCTGGGTGTGACGCAGCTGCGTGAGCAGCATCCGCACGTCCGAGAGCGCGGCGCGGGCCGTGGTCGAGATCGTCTCCAGGGCGTGGGTGGCCGCCGCGGGGTCGGCCGCGGCCGCGTAGCGCGCGCCGTCGGCCTGCGCGATGACGACCGCGAGCGAGTGCGCGACGACGTCGTGCATGTCACGGGCGATGCGGGTGCGCTCGGTCTCGGCGGCGGCCTCGGCTTCGGCCACCTCCTGGGCGCGGCGGTTCTCGCTCGCGCGGATGCCGGTGCGCACGAGTGCGCCGATCGTCCAGGCCAGCAGCAGTGCGAGCGCCGCCGCGACGAACATCGCGACGACCGAGAGTCCGTAGGACGCGTCGGCGGAGGGCCAGCCCCGTTCGATCAGAGGCGGCACGAGCAGGTAGACCACGATGACCGCCGCACCCACGAGCGACGAGGCGAAGGCGGCCCAGTACAGCGCCCGCGTGCCGTACGCCGCCGCCGCGTAGAGGATGCCGAAGATCGCGAGGTCGGCGGGCAGCGGTGGCAGACCGAGCAGCATCTGCACGATCGCGGCGGCCCACGCACCGGCAAGCGCGAGGGTCGGGCTCCACCGCCGAACGGCGAGCGCGACGGAGAACATCGCGACCAGCACGACGGCGAGGATGGCGTCCATGCGCGTGGTCATGATCGACCCGGCCGAGACGACCGTCAACGACGTCGCGACGAGGAAGAACATCGCCGCGAGCACGATGTCGACGGTCAGCTGTCGGCGGGTCAGCGGGCGGAACACGCTTCGACGCTACGCGAGGGTCGGCGCCGCGGCATCCGCCCGCAGATGTATCCGCGGTATCGCTCGCATCTCCGCCGGCTGCTCAGGGCACGGGGACGGTGGGCCGGTGCTCGAAGAAGGTCTGCAGCACGACAGTGGTGCGGGTGCGCACGTTCGCCGCCTGACGGATGTCGCGGACGAGGTCTTCCAGCGCCCGCGGCGAAGCGACGCGCGCGAACAGCATGTAGGCGGCGTCACCGGCGACCGAATGGCACGCCTCGATCGCATCGAGGTGCTCGAGCAGGTCGGGTGCGTTGTCGGGCTGAGCGGGGTCGAGCGGCGTGATCTCGATGAAGGCCGCCAGCGGGCGCCCGACCGCCTCGGCGTCGACGACCGCCCGGTAGCCGACGATCACCCCGCGCGACTCGAGCCGCTTGAGGCGGGCCTGCACCGCCGAGACCGACAGACCGACGGCGGCGGACAGGTCGGCGAGGGTCGCCCTGCCGTCACGCGAGACCTCGGCGATGATCCTCTGGTCGACAGCATCTTCCATGCATGGAAGAATATCGGATGCCAGCGGCCTGAGCCGTAAATATTCCTGCATCGATCGGAGGTTCCCATGTCCATGACCGCGTCGCACACGAAGACCGTCGTCGGAGAACCCGAGGTCGTCGAAGACGGTCGCCCGCTCGATCAGCAGCCGGCGTGGCTGCTGCTGAAGGCCGCGGCGACCGCGCTGCAGGAGCTGCAGGCGCCGGACGGGTCGGTCGCCGAGCTCGCCCGCCACGACGATGCGCGGGGTCTCGTCGCAGACATCACCGCCTCGATCGAGGCGCTCGCCCCGCTGTTCCCGCACGATGCGGCCTACCTCGTGGCATCCGTCGGCGATTTCACCCGGTGGGCCGACGAGGGCTTCGGCGTACCCGACTTCCTCGATTCGCTCGTCGCCTTCCAGCCGCAGCTGCACCGCATCGACGGGTTGCCGCATCTCGTCGTCTTCCCGATGTACACGCAGAACGGGTCGCGCGACCGCCACGTCGAAGCCGTGCTGTGCGAAGTGATCTGGCCCGAGTTCATCGCCGACCTCGAGCAGACCTACACGAACCGCCTGTTCGTGTCGCTGCGGCTCATCGACTTCACGCCCGGCTACGACACGAACTCGGCGGTGCTGTTCCCCGAGACCGTCGCGATGCGCGAGATCCCCACGTTCACGTGGGGCGCGATCTTCCAGGATCGCGAGGCGGCGCGCTACCGGCGGGTGGCGGCCGCGGCATCCGAGATCACCAAGCTCACCCTGCCCGAGGGAGCGGCACGTCTGCTCGCCGATCAGCAGCTGACCGAGCAGACGTTCGTCATGTGGGATCTGATCCACGACCGCACCCACATGCGCGGCGACCTGCCGTTCGATCCGTTCATGATCAAGCAGCGGATGCCGTTCTTCCTCTACTCGCTCGAAGAGCTGCGGTGCGACCTGACCGCGTTCCGCGAGTGCGTCTCACTCGCGGGACGCGACGATGAGATCGGCGACCACGCGCGGCTCGTGCAGTACGCGATCATCTTCGACCGCATCTTCCGCTTCGCGATCACGGGTGCGCGCGTGCGCAACTACGACGGGCTCGGCGGCCAGCTGCTGTTCGCGTGGCTGCATCAGCGCGGCGTGCTGCACTGGACCGACACCGCGCTCGCGTTCGACTGGGATCAGGTGCCGGCCGCGGTCGTCGCGCTCTCGGATGCCATCGACCGCCTGTACTGGGAGTCGATCGACCGCCCGAAGATCGCGCACTGGCTCGCCGCGTACGACCTGATCCGCACCGTGCTGACCCCGCATCCGGCGTCGCAGTGGGCGCGCGGGCTGCCGGATGACATCCTCGCGGGGCCACCGAAGGGCTACACCGATGCCGTGCTCGACGACGAGTTCCCGCTGTCGATGTTCTTCGAGGCGCTCGAGAAGAAGATGCGCGATGTGATCGCCGGGACCGCAGGTATCACCGGTCGCGATCGCTGACCGACATCGGCGGCGTCGACGGCGGCGCCGCGGCCGACATCTCGGGTGCGGGGACGGATGCCGGCTGGTCGGCGTACTCCGCCGACAGCCGGCGATACGCCTTCGTCAGGAAGGCGAGCCCGGCGATGAGGATCATGATCAGCCCGGAGAAGAAGAACACGAGGGCGATGCCGCGCGCCTCGCCCTCGCCGAGCAGCCAGCCCCACGTCTGCTGACCGGCGTCGGATCGCATGTACGGGATGATCCAGAACTGGGCGAGCGGGGCGATGAGGAACGCCGTGACGGGGGCGGCGGCCGCCTCGAACGCCTGCGCGAAGCCGAACACCCTGCCCTGCGTCTCGTACGGCACGACCTTCTGGATGACGGTCTGCTCGCTCGCTTCGATCACGGGGATCAGACACATGTACGCCCAGATTCCGACGATGTACAGCCAGCCCCACTCACGCACGGTGAACAGCGACCCGAGGGCGCCCATCGCCATGACGAACAGCAGCATCGTGCGGATCGGATTGCGCCCGAGCCCGAACTTCGCGATGAGCGCGCCGCCGATGATGAACCCCGTCGCCGTCACTCCGAGGATGACTCCCCACCATTCGACGGGGAAGAGTGTCAGGCCGTAGGGGTCCATGAGAGCCATGTAGACGCCGCCGACGAGGTTGTTGAGCATCGAGAAGATGATCAGCGCGAACAGGCCGCCGACGGCGGAGACCGCACGCCAACTGCCCCGCAGGTCGATGAGCGGCGCCTTCTCGGGCGGCGCGGCGGGCTGGCGCTCGGGGATGCGGATCATCAGCAGGTGGGCGAACGCGAGGGCGGTCAGGACGATCGCGACGGCGAGGGTCCACCCCATGCCGAGCAGGCCCACCGACAGCCCGCTGAAGATGCTGGTCACCATGAAGGCCATGCCCTGCACCGTGCCGACGAGCCCGTTCGCGTTCGCGTGGCGTTCGACGGGCACGAGCAGGGTCACCGTCGTCGACAGCGCGATGCTGCGCAGGTTCTCGATGACAGCACCTGCCAGCAGCACGGCCGAGAACAGCCAGAACCACGGCTGCCCGAGGTCGATGAGCGCCTCTTCGCCGAGCGCGAGCCACAGGCCGCCGCACGCGAGGAACGCGACGAGGGTGACGACGCCGGAGACGACCATGACCCGGTGTTTGCGATGGCGGTCGACGAGCGTGCCGAACAACATGCCGAACAGGGCGATGAGCAGCATGTAGACGCCGCCGATGATCCCCGTCGCGAGCACGTTGCGCGTCTCGAGGTAGGCCCAGAAGGTGAGCGCGAACCACAGGTAGCTGGTCGTGACGTTCGCGACCGCGGTGTTGACGAGCACCCACAGGAACACGCGCTCGTTCTGCGTGCGCGGCGGGTGCGGCACCGTCGACTCGGTCATGCCGCGACACTACCCACGGCATCCGACATCCGATACGGGGTCAGTGCGAACTAGGCTCGATCGTCGTGACCACCATGCACGATGCGAGCATCCGCGGCTTCGCGAGCGACAACTATTCCGGCGTCCACCCCGAGGTCCTGGCCGCTGTCGCGGCGGCCAACGGCGGCCACCAGATCGCCTACGGCGAGGATGCCTACACGGCGCGCCTGCAGCAGGTGTTCGCGCACCACTTCGGCGACGCGGCGCACGCGTTCCCGGTGTTCAACGGCACGGGCGCGAACGTGACGGCGCTGCAGTCGATGCTGCCTCGCTGGGGCGCGGTCATCGCGGCATCCACCGCCCACATCAACGTCGACGAGGGCGGCGCGCCCGAGCGCGTCGCGGGCATCAAGATCCTGAACGTGCCGACGACCGACGGCAAGCTCACCCCCGAGCTCGTCGACCGCGAGGCGTGGGGTTGGGGCGACGAGCACCGCGCGCAGCCGCTCGTCGTGTCGATCACGCAGTCGACCGAGCTCGGCACCGTGTACACGCCCGACGAGATCCGCGCCCTCGCCGACCACGCGCACGCGCACGGCATGCGCCTGCACCTCGACGGCGCCCGCATCTCCAACGCCGCGGCCGCCCTCGACCTGCCGCTGCGCGCCTTCACGACCGATGTCGGGGTCGATGTGCTGAGCTTCGGCGGCACCAAGAACGGCGCCCTCGGCGCCGAGGCGATCGTGGTGCTCGACCCGGCGGCATCGGACGGGCTGCTGTTCCTGCGCAAGCTCAACATGCAGCTCGCCTCGAAGATGCGCTTCATCTCGGCGCAGCTGATCGCGCTGCTCGACGGAGACCTCTACCTGCGCAACGCCCGGCACGCGAACGCGATGGCGCAGCGGCTGCGCGCCGGCGTCGAGGCGGGCCTGGCGGACGGCACGATCACGGGCGTGGGCTTCACGCGGCCGACGCAGTCCAACGGCGTGTTCGCGACCGTGCCGCCCGCCGTCGCCGACGAGCTGCGCCTGGCCTTCCGCTTCTACGACTGGTCGGGCGGCACGCCCGGCGAGGTGCGCTGGATGTGCTCGTTCGACACGACCGAAGACGACGTCGACGCGTTCGTCGCAGAGCTCTCCCGCCTCACCTGACGGGCCGGACACCCGCCCGGGTCAGCCCTCGGTCGTCTCGTCGCGGACGGGGGCGGATGCCGGCGCCGCCGCGTCGCCGTCGGCGGCTGCCGGTGCGGCGCCTTCGGGGCGGATGAGCTCCTTGACCTCGGACATGAAGCTCGTCAGCTGCTGCTGCTGCCAGCGCAGCTGACGGGTGCGGTCTTCGGCGTCGCGCAGCACCGACTGCGAGTGCGTCGTGACCGAGTCGATGATCTTCTGCGCCTTCGTGCCGGCCCGGTCGAGGATCTCCCGCGCGCGCAGCTTGGCATCCGCCTCGAGCTGCTGCGACTGCGCCCGCATGACCTTGTCGAAGTCGTCGGCCTTGGCGGTGATGCGCTGGGAGTGCTCGAGCGACGCGGTGACCTGGTCGTTGGCATCCGCCGTGATCCGCTCGGCATGCGCGACGGCCTGGTTGTGCAGCACGAGGAACTCCTGCTGCGCGTCGTCCTGACGGCGGGTCAGCGATTCCTCGAACTCGAGCGCGCGCACGCGCTGCTCGCGCACCGCCTCGTCGGCCTCGGCGCGCGCCTGCTCGGTCTCGCGCGCGACGAGCGCACGCAGGGCCGCGGCGCCCTTCTCAGCCTCGGTGCGGATCACAGCGGCCTCCTGGTCGGCCTGCGCGACCTTCTCGGCGGCGTGGGCCCGCTCGCGCTCGAGCTGCGCCTCGTGGGCGGTGAGCTCGGTGTCGATGCGCAGCCGCGCCTGCTGCGCGTCGGAGTCGGCCTGCGAGCGCACCAGGTCGGCATCGGCCTGCGCCTGCGCGCGCTGCGAGGCGATCTCGTCGCGCGCGGCCTCGAGCAGGCGGTCGGCCTGCACGCTCGCGTTCTTGATGATGACGGATGCCTGGTCTTCGGCGACGCGCAGCACCTCTTCGAAGCGCTCGCGCCCCTTCGTGCTCTCGTCGGCGGCGTTCACGAGCTCGTCGGTGAGGGTCTGGACCTTGTCTTCGGCCGACCCGGCGCGCGCCGACTCGACGGCGAGGTCGGCCTCGGCGCTCGCGACCTTGGCCTCGAGCTCGTCGATCGACGCGAGGTGCGCCTTGATCGTCGCGACGGCGCGGCGGTACTTGTCCTTCAGCTGCGCGGCCTCTTCGGAGTGCCCGCTGCGCTGAGCCGTGAGCGCGGCGATCGCCGCGTCGACCTCAGCCTTGTCGTAGCCGCGGAAGGTGGTCGTGAACGCGCCGCCGCCGGATGCCGGGGGCTGCGCTCCCGACATCAGCTCGTCGAACGGCGAGGCGCTGGAGTTCTCGTCACGGGAGGGCACATCGGACACTTCTGTCTCCGCTTCGGCGCGGGCGGCGCGGGGGCGACGCCGGGTGGGGGATGCCGGTGCGGGTCCACCGGCAGGGGGAACTTTACCGGACGGCGCCCACGCGCTCGTCCACCTTTCCGTCAGTCAGCGACGTCGGTGAGCCAGGCGCGGTAGGCGTCGAACGAGTAGTCGCGGCCGAGGAACGCCGCGACGAGGTCGGACGCGTCGCGGCTGCCGCCGGGTTCGAGGACCTCGCGCCGGTAGCGGCCTGCTGCCGCCGCATCCATGAGGTCGCCGCCGAAGCCCGAGAGCAGGTCGCGCGCGATCACGAGACTCCACTGATACGTGTAGTAGCACGACCCGTACCCGGTGAGGTGCCCGAAGCCGGCGTACGGGTGCACGCCCGGCAACGGCCGCACGGGCGTGGTCACGCCGTACCAGTGCTCGGTCGCGGCTTGAAGGTCGCCGGGCCGGTCGACGTGCAGGTGGTACGAGACGTTCGCGTGCCCGAGCTGACGGCGCACCTCGAGGGCACGACCGAAGCCGTCGGCGACCTTCATGCGCGCGACGAGATCGGCGGGGATCGGCTCGCCGTGCTCATTCGCCGTGAAGGATGCCAGCACATCGGCATCCCACGCCCATTCCTCGAGCATCTGGCTCGGTGCCTCGACGAAATCCCACTCGGTCGCGACTCCGCTGAAGCGGGCGAAGCGCTGCGCGCCGCCGAGGATGCCGTGCACGAGGTGACCGAACTCGTGGAAGAAGGTGACGACCTCGTCGTGCGTCATGTGGCCGCGGGCGAAGTTGCACAGCAGCACCCCCTCGGGCAGCACGCGACCCGAGATGCCGGGGGCGATGCTGAAGCACGCGGCGTGCGTGAACTTGCCGGGCCGGGGATGCAGGTCGAGGTGGATGCGCCCGAGCCGGTCACCGCCCCGCACGACGTCGTACGTGTGCACGTCGGCGTGCCAGGCCGGGGCGTCGACCGGCACGTACGTCACGTCGAACAGCCGCCCCGTCGTCTCGAGAAGCCCGGGCAGCACGCGGTCGAACGTGAAGTACGAGCGCACGCGCTGCGCGTCGACGTCGTGGCGTTCGCCGCGCAGCGCACTCAGCAGGTAGAAGAAGTCGGCGATCGTGACCTCGGATGCCTCGGGGTCGTCCCGCTGCAGCCGCTCGAGCAGCACGGGGTACTCCGCGGCAGCCGCGGCCGCCGACACCTCGTCGAGCCGCGCGAGGAACTCGACGACCGCGGCACCGCTGCCGATCATGCGCGGCTCGGTCTCGTAGTCGGCCCAGTTCTCGTAGCCGAGCAGCGCGGCGCGTTCGGCGCGGACGGCCAGCAGCTCGGCGAGCACCGCGTCGTTCTCGGGCCAGGCGAGGTCGTTGTACGCGGCGATGAGCGCCGTGCGCGTCGCGCGGTCGGTGACGTACTCGCGCACCGGCATCAGGTCGGGGTAATCGGTGCTCAGCGCGACCAGACCGTCGTCGCCGACGGGGTGCGCATCGATGAAGTCCTGCGGCAGCCCGGCGAGCGACTCGGGCGCGACGCGGATCTCGCGCCGGCCGTCGCGGATGTTCCGCGAGAACGCGAGGCTCAGCTCGGTGTCGCGGTCGGTGAGCTGGCGCACGCGCTCGCGCTCGGCGTCGGGAAGGTCGACTCCCCCACGCCGGAACTCGCGCAGCGACCGGGCGAGCAGCCGCCGCTGCTCGGCGTCGAGGCCCGCGCGCGCGGCATCCGTGTCGATCGCCTGCAGCGTGGCGAACAGACCGCGGTCGAGCATGCGACCGGCGGCGACCGCGTCGAGGTGCTGCACCTGCTCTTCGGCCGCCTCGCGCACGGCGGCGTCGGGATGCGACTCGCTCAGCAGCGACACCTCGCTCGATGCGCGGCGCAGGGCCAGATCGGCATCGTTCCAGAGGTCGAGTCGGGCGGCGGCGTCGAGGCCGGTCTCGGCCACGAGGCGCGCATCGACCTCGGCGACGGTGGCGACCGCCTGAGTCGGACGATCGGTGACGAAGGCGAGCCACCCGTCGTGATCGGTCGGGAAGACGAGAGGTTCGGGAGCCGTCATGCGCCGATCCTACGGTGCCGCGTCGACCCCGCCGAGCCCTGGGCAGAGAGACAGGGCGCGGGGTCAGCGCAGCGCGCCGACGGAGGCGAGGGCTTGGCGCAGCAGCGTCGCGCGACCGCCCTCCATCTCGGCGGCGAGGGAGTCGGATGACGCCTCCTCGGGCGTCATCCAGGTGACCTCCAGGGCGTCCTGACGTGGCTCGCACGTCCCCGTGACCGGGACGACGAACGCGAGCGAGACGGCATGCTGCCGGTCGTCGTGGAAGGCGCTGACGCCGGGGATCGGGAAGTACTCGGCGACCGTGAAGGGCACCGGCTGCGGCGGCAGCAGGGGGAACGCCATCGGGCCGAGGTCGTTCTCGAGGTGGCGGAACAGCGCATCGCGGACGGTCTCGCCGTAGCGGACGCGGCCCGAGACGATCGACCGGGTGATCTCGCCGAGCGAGGTCGCCCGCAGCAGGACGCCGACCTTCGTCACCTGCCCCATCCCGTCGGTGCGCACCGGGATCGCCTCGACGTAGAGGATCGGCAGCCGACGACGCGCCTCGGCGAGCTCGATGTCGGTCAGCCAGCCGGGGTTGGCGGCGTTGCCCGGGGCCGGGGAACCGAACGAGCCGTCGCCCAGCGGGTGGCCGGGCCTTCCGGGTGCTCCGCTGGCGCCGATGCCGTGCAGCGGATCGCGGGGCGTTCCGTCATCGTCGCGCTCGTTCGGGTCTGGGTCAGGAGTGCGGACGGCCATGTTCCATGTATACCCCGAAGCCCGGCCGGTGTCGGGGGCGCCTGCGAGGATGGTCGCATGAGCGAGCTGCCCGCGATCGACGATTCCACGGTGCTCTGGTCGGCACCTCCCGGCGAACGCGCCGGGCGTCCGCTGCTCGTGCTGCTGCACGGCTACGGATCGCACGAGGGCGATCTGTTCGCGCTCGCGCCGTTCCTGCCGGACGACTTCGTGATCGCCGCCGTGCGCGCGCCGCTCAGCCCGCCGTTCCCCACCCCCGGCTGGTCATGGTTCCCGATCGAGGGCCTGCACGCGCGCGATGCGACGAGCGCGACCGCCGCGGCCCGGGGGCTGCTCGCGTGGCTCGATGAGGCGACCGATGCCCCGGCATCCATCGGACTGCTCGGCTTCTCGCAGGGTGGCGTGATCGCGCTCCAGGCGCTGCGGCTCGATCCCGAGCGGTTCGCCTTCGCGGTGAACCTCGCCGGCTTCGTCGCCGACGGCGACCTGCCCGGCGATGCCGCTCTCGCGAAGATCCGGCCGCCGGTGTTCTGGGGGCGCGGATCCCGCGACGAGGTGATCCCCGAGACCCGCGTCGCACACACTGTCGATTGGCTGCCACGGCACGTCGATCTGAGCGGTCGCGTCTACCCGGGCCTCACGCACAGCGTCTCGCAGGAAGAGCTCGACGACGTGCGCACCTTCCTCGACCACCAGCTCGCGAAGCGCACGCCGGGCGCCGATCAGGCCGCCGCGCCCGGCGAGCGCCAGGCGTAGCGACCGGTCACGACCCCCATCAGCCACTCGATCGGGCCGAGCCCGACGAAACGCCACCACAGCGTGCCGACCACGATCAGGCCCGGTACGAGGATCACCCACAGCACGGGGTGGTTGCTGCCCTGCCAGCCGATGCCCTGCCCCGCCCACCACGCGATGAGCGCGATCTGCACGACGTACAGACTGAGCGCGACCGATCCGCACGCGCGCAGCGGCAGGAACACGGCCGCGACGACGCCGCGCGCGCCGGGCCGACGCACCCCGGCGAGCGCGCCGACGGCGGCGTAGGCGAAGGCGACGAGCCCGATGTCGCGCGCAGAGTCCGCCCAGGTGCCGGATGCCGAAGGCGCGCCCGCCAGCGAGACCACCACCTGGTCGGCGCTGAACGCGACGAGACCGACGGCCGCGATCGTGACGAGAGCCCGCGGCGATGCCGGCACTCCCCGGCGCAGCAGCACGGCGCCGATGAGGAACATCGGCAGCAGGTTCACGAGCCGGTAGTGGCCGCCGAGGCTGATCCAGTCGACGGGGATCCGCGCGAGCGGCACCGCGGTGATCAACGGGGCGAAAAGCTCGTTGAGCGCGTGCGTGAGCGGCTGCGACACGACGAGCAGCAGCACGGCCAGCCCGACGATCCAGCGGGTGCCGAGCAGCAGCAGCGGCGCTCCGACGATGAGGGTGAGCCCCAGGAACGACAGGACGATCGCGACCCAGCTGCCCCACGTCGACAGCCATACGCCCAGCACGAGGAGGATCGCGCCGCGCGCGAGCTGCTGGGCCGTGACGGCACCGCGCGTCGCGCCGGGCCGCTGCAGCACGAGTTGCGCGGCCATGCCCATGACCAGGGCGAACAGCGGCGAGGCGAGATCGTTCAACAGCTGGACGGCGACGGCGACGGCATCCGGCACCAGCATCATGATCGGCATGCCGTGCGCGACGAGCATGGCGACGATCGCGACGCCGCGCAGAACGTCGGGAATCACGAGGCGGCCCGTCTGCCGCCTCGGGGCGACGGCGGCATGCTGCGTCATCCGACCTCCTCCACGGGCGCCAGCCAGCCTACCGACGGGACTGTTCGGTACACTGGGGTCACCTGTCCGCTGCAGTGAGGAAAAGCCGTTGAAGCTCGACGCGTCCGCGTGATCCCGCGCTGATCGTCGTCGTGCTCCGGCAGACGCGTCTGCGCACCCCGGTGACTCCGCCCCGGGGATCCCTTCGGGGAACACCGCGCAGACCGTCGCACTCTCCCTCGGCTCGTCCGATGGCGATGCCGCGTGTCGCGTGTCTGCGCATCCGACACGACAGGAGGCACTCATGCCCGCACTCACCACTGTTCCCGCGATCGTCCTCGACCGCGTCACCTTCGCCTGGCCCGACGGCACCGCCGCGCTGCAGCACGTCTCGGGCGCGTTCGGCGCGGGACGTACCGGACTGATCGGCCGCAACGGCTCGGGCAAGTCGACGCTGCTCTCGCTGATCGCGGGCGCGCTCACACCGGCATCCGGCACCGTCACGGCCGTCGGCGAGGTCGACCTGCTGCCGCAGCGGCTGACGCTGCAGACCGGGCGGCGCGTCGCCGACGTGCTCGGCGTGCGCGCGGCGCTCGACGCCGTGCGCGCGATCGAGCGCGGCGACGTCGACCCCGCACGTTTCGACGCCGTCGGCGACGACTGGGACGTCGAGGCGCGTGCGACGGCCGCACTGCAGAGCGTCGGTCTGCCGCCGGATGCTCTCGACCGCCGGGTCGGCGAACTGTCGGGCGGCGAGGGTGTGCTGGCCGCGCTCGTCGGCATCCGACTGCGCGCCGCACCGATCGCGCTGCTCGACGAGCCGACGAACAACCTCGATCGCGACGCGCGCGCGCACGTCTACGAGCTCGTCCGATCGTGGCGGGGTGCGCTGGTCGTCGTCAGCCACGACACCGCGCTGCTCGACCTCATGGACGACACCGCCGAGCTGTACGGCAGCGCCCTGTCGACGTTCGGGGGCCCGTACTCCGCGTGGCGCGCGGCCCTCGAGGCCGAGCAAGCTGCGGCGCGGCAGGCCGAGGCTGCCGCCCGTCAGGTCGTGCGACGCGAGCGCGCCGACCGCGTCCATCAGGAGCAGGTGCTCTCGAGCCGTCTCGCGATGGGCCGGAAGGCTGCGGTCGAGAAACGTGTGCCGGGGATCGTCGCGAATGCCCGCAAGCGCGCGGCACAGGTCTCCGCGGGGCGCCTGCGCGTCGAGGCGGCGGGGAAGGAGGCCGACGCCCGCGCCGCCCTCGATGTCGCCGAACGCCGCGTGCGCGACGACGACAGCGTGCGCATCGACCTGCCCGACCCCGGCGTCGGGTCGGGCAGGCGTCTTGCGACGATCGGCGACGTCACGCACACGTGGGTGCTGCAGGGACCCGAGCGGTGGGCGCTCATCGGGCCGAATGGAGCGGGCAAGACGACGCTTCTCAGGCGGCTCGTGGGAGAGCCGCCCGTACCGAGTGCAGGATCAGACCACACCGATGCACAGCCCGAGGCGGCAGACACGGCCCCAGGCGCGCGCCCGGGGCCGGCGATCCTGCGTACGGTACAGGGCCCGGTCAGCACGACAGTCGAAGCGATCGCCCACACCGATCGCGTGGGGTACCTGTCGCAACGCGTCGACGGGCTCGACGACGGGGCGTCGCCGCTCGAGAATCTACGGCGGGCGGCACCGGGCGTCGGCGACGTCGAGCTGCGGAATCGACTCGCGCGGTTCCTGCTGCGCGGCGACACGGTGCTGCGGCAGGTGGCCGCCCTCTCGGGCGGCGAACGGTTCCGGCTCGCGCTGGCGTGCCTGCTGATGGCCGACCCGCCGCCCCAGTTGCTGGTGCTCGACGAGCCGACGAACAACCTCGACCTCGACACGGTCGATCAGCTCGTCGACGCGCTGACGGCGTATCGCGGCGGCGTGCTCGTCGTCAGTCACGACGACGCCTTCCTCGCGCGCCTCGGGCTCGACCGCGTGCTCGAGCTGCGTGCGGGTGCGCTCGAGGATGTCACGGTGTGAGCCGCACCGGCGCGCGTGTCGGTGGGACGCGCGAGGATGGAGGGGTGTCGGACGTGCTCGAGCGGTTCGGTCCTGCGACGCAGGACTGGTTCCGCGGCGCGTTCGCGCAGCCGACGGCCGCGCAGGTCGGCGCGTGGACGGCGATCTCGCACGGCAAGCACGCGCTCGTCGTCGCCCCCACCGGCTCGGGCAAGACGCTGTCGGCGTTCCTCTGGGCGATCGACCGGGTCTTCCGCGAGAAGCCGATCCACGACGCCGACGGCAAGCGACCGGCGCGCGGAAAGAAGCGGCCGCCCGCTGGCACCCGCGTGCTGTACGTCTCACCGCTCAAGGCGCTCGGTGTCGACGTCGAGCGGAACCTCCGCTCGCCATTGGTCGGCATCGGGCAGTCGGCGCGGCGCCTCGGCATCGCGGTGCCCGAGGTGACCGTGGGCGTGCGCTCGGGTGACACCACCTCGGCCGACCGCCGCAAGCTCGTCGCCACCCCGCCCGACATCCTCATCACGACGCCCGAATCGCTGTACCTGATGCTCACGTCGCAGGCGGGCGAGACGCTGCGCTCGGTGCACACGGTGATCATCGACGAGGTCCACGCGGTCGCCGCGACCAAGCGCGGCGCGCACCTCGCGGTGAGTCTCGAGCGGCTCGACGCCCTGCGACGGGCCGACGAACCCGACCTCCCGCCCGCGCAGCGCATCGGCCTGTCGGCGACCGTGCGCCCGATCGACGAGGTCGCACGGTTTCTCGGCGGGTCGGCGCCCGTCGAGATCGTGGCGCCGCCCGCCTCGAAGGCCTTCGACCTGCGGGTCGTCGTGCCGATCGATGACATGCTGCATCCGCCGCCCCCACCCGGCGCGGACGACGACGAGTCGGATGCCCCTGGTGAGACGACGACGGACGGCGATGGCGACTGGTTCGCCCCCTCGACAGGGGCAGGGGGCGCCGCCGGCGCCGCGGGCCGCTCGGAGGCGGCGGGGTCGGTGTGGCCACACGTCGAAGAGGCCATCGTCGATCGGGTGCTCGCGCACCGCTCGACGATCGTGTTCGCCAACTCGCGGCGACTCGCCGAGCGACTGACCGGTCGGCTCAACGAGATCTACGCCGAGCGCCTCGAGCCCGCGGTCGTCGGGAGCACCCAGGGAGCCGCCGCGAAGCCGCCGGCACAGATGATGGCGCAGGCGGGCGCTTCGGCAGGCGCCGAGCCCGTGCTCGCCAAAGCGCACCACGGTTCGGTCTCGAAGGAGCAGCGCGCACAGGTCGAGGACGAGCTCAAGAGCGGCATCCTCCGGTGCGTCGTCGCGACCAGTTCGCTCGAACTCGGCATCGACATGGGCGCGGTCGACCTCGTCATCCAGGTCGAGGCTCCGCCGTCGGCGGCATCCGGGCTGCAGCGGGTCGGCCGCGCCGGTCACCAGGTCGGCGAGGTCAGCCGGGCGGCGCTGTTCCCGAAGCACCGCGGCGACGTCCTGCACACCGCGGTCGTCACCGAGCGCATGCTTGCGGGCCAGATCGAGGCGATCGCGGTGCCGGCGAACCCACTCGACATCCTCGCGCAGCAGACGGTCGCGGCGTGCGCGACGGGTCCGCTCGACATCGAGGACTGGTACGAGACGGTGCGCAGGTCGGCACCGTTTCGCACTCTGCCACGATCGGCCTACGAGGCGACGCTCGATCTGCTGGCCGGGCGGTACCCGTCCGACGAGTTCGCCGAGCTGCGCCCGCGCCTCGTGTGGGATCGCGACCACGGCACGCTGACCGGTCGCCCCGGCGCGCAGCGCGTCGCCGTCACGAGCGGCGGGACGATCCCCGATCGCGGCCTGTTCGGCGTGTTCGTCGCGGGCGAGACCCGGAACGCGCGCGTCGGCGAGCTCGACGAAGAGATGGTCTACGAGTCGCGCGTGAACGACGTGTTCACCCTCGGCACGACGAGCTGGCGCATCGTCGAGATCACGCACGACCGCGTCAATGTGCTGCCCGCTTTCGGCCAGCCCGGCAAGCTGCCGTTCTGGCACGGCGACGGCCTCGGTCGCCCGGCAGAGCTCGGCGAGGCGCTCGGCAGGTTCTCGCGCGAGGTGTCGGCCGCGACCGAGCCGGCGGCGACCGACCGCCTGCGCGCTTCGGGACTCGACGACAACGCGATCGGCAATCTGCTCGCGTACCTCGCCGAGCAGAAGGAGGCGACGGGCAGCCTGCCGACCGACAAGACGCTCACCGTCGAGCGCTCGCGCGACGAGGTCGGCGACTGGCGCATCATCCTCCATTCCCCGTACGGCATGCACGTGCATGCGCCATGGGCGCTGGCCGTGAACGCGCGCATCCGCGAGCGACTCGGCGTCGAAGGCTCGGCGGTCGCGAGCGACGACGGGATCATCGCGCGGGTGCCGGATGCCGAGACCGAGCCCCCCGGCGCGGAGCTTTTCGTCTTCGAGCCCGACGAGCTCGAGCAGATCGTGACCGATGAGGTGGGCGGATCGGCTCTGTTCGCTTCGCGCTTCCGCGAGTGCGCGGCGCGCGCCCTGCTGCTGCCGAGGCTGAACCCGGGGCGCCGCTCGCCGCTGTGGCAGCAGCGGCAGAAGTCGGCGCAGCTGCTCGAAGTCGCGAAGAGCCACCCGACGTTCCCGATCATCCTCGAGACGCTGCGCGAAGTGCTGCAGGACGTCTATGACCTTCCGGCACTGCTGCGCATCGCCCGGTCGATCGGCGACCGGCGCATCCGGTTGGTCGAGACCACCACGACCCAGCCGTCGCCGTTCGCGCGCGACCTGCTGTTCGGATATGTCGGCGCGTTCATGTACGAGGGCGACTCGCCCCTCGCCGAACGGCGGGCCGCCGCGCTGTCGGTCGATCCGGCGCTGCTGAGCGAGTTGCTCGGCAAGGTCGAGATGCGCGAACTTCTCGATCCCGCCGTGCTGGCGCAGTTCGAGGCCGAGGCGCAGCGCCTCGCCCCCGACCGGCGGGTGCGCGGGGTCGAGGGTGTGGCCGATCTGCTGCGCCTGCTCGGACCCTTGAGCGTCGACGAGGTCGCCGAACGCCTGGACGCGGGCGGCGACGGCGACGGCAGCACTGACGACGGCAGCAGTGAGGACGACGGCAGCAGTGACGGCGGCGACGGCACCCCGGCCGCGGCGCACCTCGACGAACTCGTCACCGCGCGTCGCGCGATCGGGGTCACGATCGCGGGCGAGCGGCGCATCGCGCAGATCGAGGATGCCGGGCGCTTGCGCGACGCGCTGGGCGCGGCTCTGCCCGTCGGCATCCCGGTGGCGTTCCTCGAACCCGTCGCCGACCCCCTGGCCGACCTCGTCGCGCGGCACGCTCGGACGCACGGACCTTTCCGCACGTCGCAGGTCGCCGAGCGATTCGGCATCGGCGCCGCGGTGGCACGGCAGACGCTGCAGCGCCTCGAATCGCAGGGGCGCCTCGCGAGCGGATTCTTCCTGCCGGTCGAGGCGTCGCCGGGCGGCGACGATCTGGAATGGTGCGACGCCGAGGTGCTGCGGCGGCTGCGGCTGCGCTCGCTCGCCGCGATCCGCGGGACGGTCGAGCCCGTACCCGCCGAGGCCTTCGGCCGGTTCCTGCCGGCGTGGCAGCACGTCGGCGGGGTGAGCCGCGCGCTCGAGGGCGTCGACGGGGTGCTCGCCGTCGTCGAGCAGTTCGCGGGCGTGCCGCTGCCGGCCAGCGCCTGGGAGTCGCTGATCCTGCCGAGCCGCGTCTCGGACTACGCCCCGGCGATGCTCGATGAGCTCACCGCCACCGGCGAGGTCGTGTGGTCGGGCCACGGGTCGCTGCCCGGGCGCGACGGCTGGATCGCCCTGCACCCCGCCGACACCGTCGCCCTGACCCTCGCACCGTCCGCAGGCGTCGAGCGGCGCTCCGAGCGCGAGGCCGACGCGGAGATCCCGGGCTCAGCGACCACCGACCCAGAGACCGCCGATACCAAGACCACCCACCCAGAGACTGCCGAAGGCGCCGACGCGGCCGCCACGCGCGACGCGGGCGACGAGCCCACGGCCCTCGAACAGCGCCTGCTCGATGCACTCTCGGGCGGCGGCGCGTACTTCGCAGCCGGGCTCGCGGCGATGGTCGGCGCCGAGAGCGAGCAGTCGGTGGTCGACGCGCTGTGGAACCTCACGTGGACCTCGCGCGTGACGAACGACACGTTCGCCCCCGTCCGCGCGCTGCTGGGCGGAGGATCGCAGGCACACCGGACGGTGCGCCGTGCGCCGCGGGCGCGGATGTTCCGGGGCACGCCCCTCGCGGCGGCGCGCGCGGTGGCATCCACCCCGCAGCGCCCTCCCCTGATCGGCGGCCGCTGGTCGCTGCTGCCCGAGCCGACCGCCGACGCCGCACTGCGCGCGGCGGCCACGGCCAGCATGCTGCTCGAGCGCTACGGCGTCGTGACCCGCGGGAGCGTGCAGTCCGAGGGGGTGCCGGGCGGGTTCGCCCAGACGTACCGGACGCTCGCCGGGTTCGAAGACGCCGGGCACACGCGACGCGGATATTTCATCGAGGGTCTCGGCGCCGCGCAGTTCGCGACGTCGGCGACCGTCGACCGGCTGCGCTCGTTCGCTGCGCTGGCCGACCCGGCGCCGTTGCAGGCGCTGACGCTGGCGGCGACCGATCCGGCCAACCCGTACGGCGCGGCGCTCGGCTGGCCCGCCCTCGATGGCGTCGGTCACCGGCCGGGCCGCAAGGCGGGCGGCCTCGTGACCCTCGTCGACGGTGCGCTCGTGCTCTACCTCGAGCGCGGCGGCCGATCGGCGCTGGCATTCACCGACGACGAGGCCGTACTCGCCGCCGCGGCCGCGAGCCTCGTCACGACGGCGAGGTCGCGACGGCTCGCGACCCTCACGATCGAGCAGGTCTCGGGCGTCTTCGTCTACGGCACCACGGTCGGGCGGGCATTGCTGGCAGCGGGCTTCGTCGAGTCGTCGCGCGGTGTGACCCTGCGGCGGGCACGGTGACGACCGTCGGGCGCCGCACGTCCGAAGATGGCGCACGCCCGCGCACGCAGTGCACGAACTCCGCAGATCGACACGAACTCCGCATCGAGGGCGCGGATCGGTTGCGGAGTTCGTCGGATTCTGCGGACTTCGCGACCGAGCGGGCCGACGATGCCTGAAGGCGACACCGTCTTCCGCACCGCGCGCCGCTTGCACGACGCCCTCGCAGGCCACGAGGTGACACGGTTCGACATCCGCGTGCCGCGCAGCGCGACGGCCGATCTGACGGGGCAGACCGTCCACGATGTGACCGCGCGGGGCAAGCATCTGCTCCTGCGTGTGGGCGCGTTCACCCTGCATTCGCACCTCAAGATGGAGGGCCGCTGGCTGGTCTTCCGCCCCGGCGAGCGCTGGCGCGCGCCCGAGTACCAAGCGCGCGCGATCGTCGGCACCGGGTCGGCGGTCGCCGTCGGATTCGAGCTCGCCCAGGTCGAGGTCCTGCCGACCGCCGACGAGGACCGCATCGTCGGGCACCTCGGCCCCGACCTGCTGGGGCCCGACTGGGATGCCGACGAGGCCGCGCGCCGATTGGCAGGCGACCCCCGCGCCGTCCACGTCGCACTGCTCGACCAGCGCAACCTCGCGGGCCTCGGCAACGAGTACGCGAACGAGCTGCTGTTCGTGCGCGGCACCCTGCCGACCACGCCCGCCACGTCGATCGACGCGGCGGGGATCGCGGGGCTCGTCGACACGGCGCACCGCATGATCCGCGCGAACCGTGACCGCGGCGCGCGCACCTTCACGGGCGATACCCGGCCGGGTCGGCAGACGTGGGTCTATCGGCGCGAGGGCAAGCCGTGCCGTCGCTGCGGCACGCTCATCCGTCGCGCCGAGCTCGGGGCGAGCGAGACGAGCGAGCGCATCGTCTTCTGGTGCCCGCGCTGCCAGACCTGACGCGGCCGAGGACGGCCGCGTCAGTGCCCGAGGTACCGCCCCGGGCGATGGTTGAGCGCGAGGATGAGGTTCAGCAGGACGGCACCGACGGCGCTCATCAGCACGTTCGGCCACGGCACGACCAGCAGCGCTGACACGATCACGATGACGTCGAAGATCATCATGCTCCAGCCGACGCTGAACCCCCAGCGGTCCTGGATCTCGAGGGCGACGATGTTGATCCCGCCGACGCTCGAGCGGTGCCGGAACAGGATCAGCACCCCACAGCCGGCGAGCACGTTGCCCGCGAGCGTGCCGTACCACGGCTCTATCCACGTGATCGGGAACAGCGCGTCGTGCACGACCGCCCACCCCGACACGAGCGCGATCGACACGATCGTGCGCAGCGTGAAGTCCCAGCCGCGACGCCAGACCGCGAGCAGTGCGAAGGGCACGTTGATGACGAGGAACAGCGCCCAGAACGGCAGCGGCGTCGCGTAGCCGAGCAGCAGCGAGAGTCCCGCGGTGCCGCCCGTGACGGCATCCGACGCGTGCAGCAGGTGCAACCCCAACGACGCGAGGAAGGTGCCGGTGAGGATGCCGAGGATGTCCTCGGGCACCGAGTGCGCCTGCGCTTTCGTGTCGAACACGAGCGACGGAGCGGTCGTCGGGTCGACGGGCGACGCGTCGGCGGTCGTCGGGTCGACGGGCGACGCGTCGGCGGTCGTCGGGTCGACGGGCGTCGGGTCGGCCGGCTTGTTCACCGCCACAGCCTAACCGGCGGCGACCACACGACTCATATCGGGCGCCTATCCGGCACCTACCGCCCTCTTCAGAGCGCCGCCCACACTGATCGGCATGAAGAAGCGACTCAAGCACAGCCTCATCGCGAGCGGCGTCGTCGCCCTGCTGACCGCGACGGGCGGCACGGCCTGGGCGCTCGACCGTTTCGTCATCCCGCATGTCGTGATCACCGACGTCGCGGCATACGAGGCGGCGCAGTCCGGTGAAACGGCGACGGCCGATGCCGACGGCACCGACGGTGCGACAGCGAGCACGACGGATGGCGGGACCACTGCCCCGACGCTCACCGACACCGCATACACGGCCGATGATGCGTCGATCACCATCACGACCGCGACGCAGGGCAGCGGCGACACCACCGTCACCTACTACGTCGCCGACATCGCGCTCAGCGACGCGACGGTGCTGCGCAGCGCCTTCGCCGACAATCAGTTCGGCGAGAACATCACCGCCCTCGTGAGCGACACGGCCGAGGCGAACGGCGCGATCTTCGCCGTCAACGGCGACTACTACGGGTTCCGCAGCAGCGGCATCGTCATCCGCAACGGCGTCGTCTACCGCGACGACGGCGCCCGCGAGGGTCTCGTGTTCTACCGCGACGGGTCGGTCGCGGTGTACGACGAGACGCAGACGACGGCCGCCGACCTGGTCGCCGCCGGGGCGTGGAACACGCTGAGCTTCGGACCCGCGATCGTCGAGGGCGGCGCCGCGGTCGACGGCATCGACGACATCGAGATCGACACGAACATCGGCAACCACTCGATTCAGGGCCAGCAGCCGCGCACGGCGATCGGCGTCACGTCGGACGGGCACATCCTCATCGTCGTGGTCGACGGCCGCGACCCCGGCTACAGCGCCGGCGTCACCATGACGGGCCTCGCCGACATCCTCGTCTCGCTCGGCGCGACGACGGCGCACAACCTCGATGGGGGCGGATCGAGCGAGCTCTGGTTCAACGGCGAAGTCGTCAACCAGCCCTCGAACGGCGGCGAGCGCGCCACCAGCGACATCCTCTACATCGCGGCAGGGTGAGCACCGTGCACGTCATCCTGATCCCCGCGTACGAGCCCGACGCGCGCCTCGTCGCTCTCGTGCGATCGCTCGCACCGCGCACTGCCGTCGTCGTGGTCGATGACGGCTCGGGTTCCGCGTACGCGCCCGTCTTCGCGGCATCCGCCGCCGCCGGAGCCCTCACGCTGGCGCACGGGGCCAACCGTGGCAAGGGCGCGGCGCTGCGCACCGGGTTGACGTTCATCGCCGCCCACTGGCCCGGCGCCGACGTCGTGACGGCAGATGCCGACGGCCAGCACACCCCCGCCGACATCGCGCGCGTCGGCGCGGCACTGGCCAGCGCTCGAAGCGCGCACCCGGTGGTCTCTGGCAGCCCGCGCGAGCCGTTCGCGCTCCCCGGGCCCGGCGAGGCGATCATCCTCGGCGTGCGGGCCTTCACCGGGCGGGTGCCGCTGCGCAGCCGGGCCGGCAACGCCGTCACACGCGGCGCGTTCCGCCTCGCGACCGGTCGCGACATCCGCGACACGCAGACGGGGCTGCGCGGCTTTCCCGCCTCGAGACTGCCGTGGCTGCAGACGATCGGCGGCGACCGGTTCGACTACGAGTTCCGCATGCTGCTGGCGGCGCGGTCGGCGGGCGTCGATCTGATCGAGGTCCCCATCGAAACGGTCTACGTCGACGACAACGCGTCGAGTCACTTCCGGCCACTTGCCGACTCGGCGCGCATCTACGCGCCGCTGCTGCGGTTCACGGCATCCGCTCTTCTCGCCTTCATCGTCGACACGGCCGTGCTGCTGGCCCTGCAGACGCTCACCGGCGCGCTGCTGCCGTCGATCGTGCTCGCGCGCGTCGTGAGCTCGGGCATGAACTTCGCGATCAACCGCGGGCTCGTGTTCGGCGGGGGCCGGTCGGTGCCGGTGCGGACGGCCGCGCTGCGCTACTTCTCGCTCGCGGGGCTGCTGCTGGCGGCGAGCTTCGGCATGCTGACGGCGTTGACGGATGCCGGCCTGGAGACGCTCCCCGCGAAGCTGCTGACCGACGCGACGCTGTTCGTCGTGAGCTTTGCGGTGCAGCGTGCCGTCGTCTTCGCACCGGCATCCTCCGGATCGGAACGGCACGCACGCCCGACCCGGGTCCTCACCGCAACGGCGCCGATGCGTGCACGGGAATGAATCACCACGGCGCCCTGTTGCACACGGTCGAGGAGGGATCAGTGGGCAAGAACTACATCGACATCGAGGACGATCAGGGCCGCACGCTGCGCTACCGCAAGCACGTCAACGGGCGGGGCCTCATCGCGAACGGCGCCAAGGTGCACGTCAGCGCGCTCGTCGAAGCGGGTGCCTACGTCGAGCCCGGCGCCCAGATCGCCGCGGGCGCGCACATCGGCCGGGGCGCGTGGGTCGAGCCCGACGCCGTGATCGGCCAGGACGTCGAGATCGCGCCGCACGCACACATCGGATCTGGCGCCGCGATCGGGTCGGGCGCCAAGATCGGCGTGCGCACCGTGGTCGGCGCCGGCGCACGCGTCGCGCGCGGGTCGCTCATCGGCGACGACATCCAGATCGCCGAGGGCGAGTCGATCGCCACCGACCGCCGCGGCCTGCACCTCGCCGCCTGAGCCCGCACCGGGAGCTACCCTGAGGGGATGGCAGGACGGTCGGGCGCACGCGGGGGCGGCACACCTCGACCCCGTCGGAGCGCCGGCGCCCGCAAGACCCCCGCACCGGCGGGTCGCAAAGCCACCCGCACACCCGTCAAGCCCGCCACGCCGGGCGCACCCGTCGTCTCGGCCGCGGTCTCGGGCCCGTTCCGCCTCGGCGCGGTCGAGGGGGCGACCCCCGGCAAGTGGATCGGCACGTGGCGCGAACGGCTGCCGCACGCGCCGCTCGAGCTCGTGCCGCTGCAGCCCGACGACCAGCGCGCGGCCCTGATCGACGGGTCGGTCGACGCCGCGATCGTGCGGATGCCCATCGACCGCTCGGGGCTGCATGTCATCGCGCTGTACGACGAGGTCGCGGTGGTCGTCTGCGCCGCCGACTCGCACCTGACCGCCGCCGACGAGCTGACGTTCGCCGACCTCGTCGATGAGATCGTGATCGCCCCTCGGCAGCTCCCCCTCGACGTCGACGTGCCGGGCGCGCGCGCGCCGCGCTTCGACCCTCCAGAGACCATCGCCGACGCGATCGCGATCGCCGCGACGGGCGTGGGAGTCGTGATCGTGCCGCTCTCGCTGGCCCGCCTGCACCACCGCAAGGATGCCGCGCACCGCCCCCTCGCGGGCGCGCCCGCATCGCCCGTCGCGCTCGCGTGGCGCGAGGGCGAGACGACACCGCAGATCGACGCCTTCATCGGCATCGTCCGCGGTCGCACGGCCAACTCCTCGCGCTGACCCGGAGCTCGCCCCGCGGGAGCGCGGCGAAGGGGCCGGCGAGCCCCCAACTCACCGACCCCTGGACGAGTGCCCATTCCCCCCGAAGAACAGCCGTCCTACGCGACACGACCGGTCTCCCCGCTCCCCAGCCGGGGTTCGTGAGCCGAACCCGACGCGGTCGTTTCACGGATAGAGAGCACCGAGCGGGCCGCCTGATACACCGCGGCGCAGAAACGTCTCAGAATCCGTTGCCGTGACACAGGAACGGGGCGCGGATGCCGGTGCGGCGCCCCGCCTCGGCGAGCGCGACGGCCGGCGACGCCCCCGCGGCCAGCCCCTCGTGCACGGCGCCGAGCACCTCGCACGCGTCATCGTCGGCGACGATGACGGGGGCTGCCACGACGACCTGCGCGCCGGCGTGCAGCCACGCGCGCGCCATGCCCACCGATTCCTCGCCCCACCGGATCGCCGACCGCCCCGCCTCACACGCCGACAGCACGACGACCGCGGGCACACGCGGCATCCGATCGACGTCGTAGCCGAACAGCGCACCGTCGGCGAGCTGCAGACCCGAGAACAGCGGGTTGTCGAGCGCATGCCGGCCGTGTGCCGACACGTGCAGGACGTCGACGCCCGCGGCGAGCGCGCTCACCGCCTCGACCGTGGCCGCGTCGCCTTCCAGGACAGTGCCGTCCAGGACGGTGCCGTCCGGAGCACCGGCGCCGGACACCCGGCTCGCGCGCGCCGCCCAGGCTGCCGCGCCCCTCGTCGCCTCTTCCGCCCCGCGCGCGATCCGGGGGCCCACGGCGAAGCCCGCCGCCCGCAGCGGTGTCGCGGCCGACGCGCGGCCGGTGACCCAGCGCGACGCCGACGACGCGACCGTCACCGCCCGATCGTGAAGACCGGGCAGCATCGCCCAGGGCAGACCCGCGAGCACCCCCGGCGCCGTGATGACGACCCGTCGCGCCGTGACATCGGCGAGCGAGCGGTCGATCAGCGTGGCCGACAGACGCCGCAGTCGTTCGTCGAGCGAGCGGCGCACGACGGCGGCCATCGGCCCCGAGCGGACGGCCGCCGCCATGTCGAGATCGGAACGCAGCGCGGGCAGCGCTTTGCGCGTCTCGTTCCACCCCGCGATCTCGCCGACGTCGGCGCCCGCGGCGGTCACGCGCAGCACATGCAGCCCGACCGGGCTGAAGACATAGCTGAGCAGCACCGTGTCGGCCGCGAGGTGGGTGGCGGTCTCCTCCAGGGTGACCCGCCGCACGAGGTGCGCCGCCCCCGTCGTCGTCCACTGCCGCCGCCGCAGGCGCTCGGCGAGCTCGCGCGCCCGCGGATCGCTCGCCCAGTCCTCGCCGGCCGCCTCGGCACGCAGCATGCGCAACTCGCTGAGCTCGGCAGCCTGCTCGGGGTCGGCGGGCGGGCGCAGCGGCACGACCTCGATGCTCAGGTGGCGCGCGCGCTCCGACCAGTCGAAGACGGTCGCGGGCCGGCCCGAGCGCACGGCGGCACCGAGACCCGCCATCATGAGGGTGTTCCCGTGCATCGCGAGCGAGGTCTGCAGGTCGAGGCTGCCGAAGGACGACCGCTGCGCCGACAACTCGTCGAGGCCCCGAGCGGCGAACCGGCGGGCGGCGGCGTCATCGCCCGCGTGCACGGCCCGTTCGGCACGCACCGCGTGCGCGAGCAGGCGCACTTCGAGGGGCGCTGCACCGTCGACAGGGGTCAGCCGATCGACGCGCCGATCGTGGCGCACCCGCCACAGCGACCGCGAGAGGCGCAGCGCCGCGGCATCCGCGTGCAGTCCGGTGCGGGAGAGCCGCGCCGCGAGGGGAAGCGCCTCACCGTCGTCGACGTGCACGTCGGGGACCAGTCGTCCGGCACGGTCGACCGCGTTCCCCGACAGACGGGCGCGCAGACGGATACCCCGCGCGCGGTCGGCCCACGAGTGCGCCGCCACGGCGTCGAAGTGTCGCGCCGCCTGACCGGCGACGCGCGCGGCGTCGATCGGATCGTGGTGCAGCAGAGACTTCGCGAGCTGCAATTCGGCTTCGGCGCGCGCCTGCGGCAGGCGATGCCTGCTGAAGACCTTCGCCGCGTCGCGCAAGAGCCGCTCGGCCTCGGTGACGAGGCCGGCGTCGCGCAGCGCCTCTGCCATGTCGACGTCGCAGATCGCCGTGTTCGCGGGCGACCCGGCCGCCGCGATCACGGGTCTCGCGGCGCCCATCTCACGCATCGCCCGCACGAGGTCACCCGCGAGCAGCGCGGCGTAGCCGAGGTTGTGTCGCGCTTCGGCGACCTCGACGGGCGTGCCGTGCGTCTCGTATACGGCCACCGCGAGCTCGAGGTCGACGACGGCGACGGCGAGGTCGCGCCGCTGCATCGCCGCGAGGCTGCGGTTCATGCGCAGGTTGGCGACGGCCACCGGATCATCCGGGATCGTGTCGATGCCGCGCCCGAGCCACTCATGCGCCTCATCGAGCCGCCCGAGGTGCATGAGGATCGAGCCGAGCTGCCCCGCGATCACACCCCGGGTGTGCGCGCTCAGGTCATCGCGGGCCAGCACCTCGTGGCACAGTGCCTCGCCTTCGGCCGAGCGGCCGAGCTGGGTCAGGACGTACGCCCGCGTTCCGACGATGCGCGCGCGCAGGTCGGGGTCGGATGCCGCCGCCTCCGCCGGGCCCAGCGCCGCGTGCGCCTCGGCGAAGCGCCGCGCGTTCGTGAGCGCGAGGGCACCCGCGTAGAGGTCGGCGGGGTCGTCGTGCACGCTCTCAGCATGCCGTGTCGGCCGCCCGCCGCGCCAATGCCGGGTGAAGGGATGTCTGCAGCGCCGTCCGTCAACCGAGGGCGGCGAGCGCGCGTTCCGCAGCGGCGCGGGCCGCGTCGACAGCCTCCGCGGTCGGCTCGTCGGCCGCGGGCGGCGCGCCGAGCTCGGCGGCGACGAGACCCGCCAGCAGCGGAGCGGCGAACGACGTTCCGCTCCACACCGCGAATCCGCCGCGGTAGTCCTCGGGGCCGATCGTCAGCCGGCGGCGTTCGTACTGGTCGTCGCGCGCCGACGCCTGCAGCCCCCCGGTGAAGTCGGGCAGGGTGCTGACCACCGCGGCGCCGACGGCGTAGGTGCGCACCCACGGCCCGACGTTCGAGAACAGCGCGGTCGTCCGCCGATCGGGATTCAGCGCGCCGACGGACACGTGCGCGGCGGCCTGATCGGGCGCGATCCCGTTGTCGGCGCCCGGCCACGGCCACAGCGACGCCGGGAAGGTCGGACGGTCGGTCGCATCATTGCCGCTCGAGACGACCACGGTCGTCCCGAGCTCGCGCAGGATCGTCAGCAGGTCGTACAGGTCACGGGAGTACAGCCCGTCCTCCGGGGTCTCGTGGTAGTACCCGAGCGACAGGTTGACCACGTCCACGGGGCGACCCTCGCCCTTGCCGCCGCCCCCGCCCGCTCCCCCGCGATACCGGTGGACGAGCACCCCCAGGTCTTCGACGACGCGCAGCAGGTTCGACTCTTCGACGACGCCGAGCGCATCGGCGACGCGGATCGCGAGCATCTCGGCATCCGGCGCGATCTGCCGGACGATCCCGGCGATGAACGTGCCGTGGCCGGCGACCGGGTCGAGCTCACCGTCGAGCGGCCCGTACAGGTCGGGGTAGATCTCGGGGTTGGCGTCGTCGTGCAGGCCGATCGGCTGCCCGTCGAGCCGCACGTCGCGGTCGACGGTGCCCTCCGGCAGCCAGGGGTGGGTGCCGATTCCCGTGTCGAGCACGGCGACGACCGGGCGGCGTCGGTCTTCGTCGATCTCGCCGGCGGCGGGTGCGGCGCCGATCCAGGCGACCGGCTGGCGCCCGCCCGAGCCGCAGTCACCGTACTCCGCGACCGGATTCGACTTCGCGAACGGATTCGACTTGGCGAAGGGGTTCGACTTGGCGAACGGGTTCGACTTGGCGAACGGGTTCGACTTGGCGAACGGGTTCGACTTCGCGAACGGATTGATGCCGATCGGGTCGATCGTGAGCACGTGGTCGAGGCCGATCCGATCGACGCCGGCGGCCCGCAACGTCGCCGGGGCAAGGAGGCGATCGTCGCGGAGCCGCTCGGCGCCGAGGTCGGAGAGGATGACGCGGCGCACCTGCTGCAGAACGCGCCACGCGTCGGGGAGCGCAGGCGAGACGGCATCCGCCTTCTCGGGCGTGGTCAGCCGCACGCGGGTGACGACCGGGGCGCCCGGGAGCCGTGGCTCGACCCGTTCGCCCTCGTCGAGTCGGGCGCCGTCGAGGCGCTCGTGCACGACGCCCCAGCCGAAGACCTCCGCCGCCGCGCGCACGCGGTCGACGTTGCGCTCGAGCAGGCCGGCGCCGCCGTCCGACACGAGCAGCCGGTCGGGGACGTACGCCGTCTGGAACGCTTCGATCCCGTCGAGCGGCTCGACGCCCGGGTCGAGCACGGTCGCGCGGATCACCGACCCGCGGGCGCGGTCGCGCCACGACCACCCCTTCGGCTGCGGTGCGATGTCGAACTCTTCGGGGGCCATGCGTGCTCCTTGCGGTCGGATCTCGGAACGGGGGTCAGATTTCGAAGCGCGGGGTCAGCAGCTCGCTCGCGGGAGCATCGCCCGAGGGCGTGAGACTCACGCGCAGTCGCGCGATGCCGGGGCCGACGTCATCGAAGGCGAAGCGGCCGCCGTCAGAGAGGGCGCGCCGCTCGTCGCCCTCCTGGATCAGACCGACAGCCGTCGCGTCGCCGTCGACCCAGCCGTCCAGGCGACGCGCTCCGCGCTCGCTGCGGGTGATATGCAGCAGCAGGCTGACGGTGCCGTCGCTGAACTGCATCGTGAGCATGTCGGCGTCGCCGCGCACGGCCGCGGTCGCATCACTGTCGACCAGCACCAGCAGGGCGTATTCGCGTTCGAGGTCGGCGGCGGCCACCGCGGCGACCATGGCATCGACCAGCTCGGCGGGCACCGGGTCGGCATTCGACCACGTGCGTCGCAGAGCCGCGAACAGCGCGGCGTCCTCCGCCGGTTCAGGGGCTTGGGGTTCAGAGGTCACGGGTATCCCCTCTCCATCCATCCGCCTCGAGGGCGGCGCGCAGCTTCCCGAGGCATCTGCCCCGGGTCGGGCCGATCGAGCCGATCGGCATGTTCAGGTCGGTGGCGATGCGGGCGTAGTCGGGGCGCTCCTCGAACGCCACGATGCGCAGCAGGCGCCGGCAGCGCTCGTCGAGAGCTCCGACGGCGACCCACAGTCGGCCGTCGCGGGTCGAGCGCTGGGCGCGGTCTTCGGCCGACTCGGCAGCCGGCAGCAGCGGGTCGAGCTCGATGTCTTCGGTGGCACGGACACGCTGATGCTGGCGGCCGGTACGCCAGGCCTCGCGGCGCGCGCTCGTGGTCAGCCATCCCGCGACCGCGCGTGGGTCGTGGATCGACTCGTGCCGGCGCAGCAGAGTCAGCCAGGTGATCTGGACGACGTCTTCGGTCAGCAGCGGGTCGAGCCCATACGCGCGCACGACGTGCCAGAGCACCGGCGACATGGTGCGCACGAGCTCGTCCATGGCGCGCGCGTCACCGCCGCGCCAGCGAGCGAAACTGTCGGCGGCGCGGTCCCAGATGCCGTGCGGCGCGGCATGCGAATCGGATCGGGGCGCACTGAGATCCCCGCTGTCGTCCGCCTGGTCGGGGGACGGCGAAGGCGAGGCGTCGGTCATAGCGCCCATTCTGGTCACATCTCCAAGAGCACGGCCATGCCCCCCGTGATACATGACGGCCCCGCCGTTTTCGCGGCCCGCCTAGAATCGTGCGCATGGCTCCGCTCGTCTACCTCTGCGCGCGCCCTCAGCAGGGCGCGGCGGCCGCCGAGTACGAGTCGTTCCGTTCGGCCATGCGGCTGAGCGACGACGAGCTCGAGCGCTGGGATCTCGTGCGCGATCCGCTGCCGCCCGATGCAGCCTCCCGATGGCGCGGCGCGGTCGTCGGCGGCAGCCCGTTCAACGTCACAGATCCCGAATCGACCAAGACTGTCGCGCAGCGGACGCTCGAAGAGGGCCTCGCGCAGCTCGCGCACAGCGCGGCCGCAGGCGAGATCGCGGCACTCTTCACCTGCTACGGCATCGGGGTGGCGACCCGCGCGCTCGGCGGCGCCGTCACGCGGGCGTTCCCCGAAGACACCGGCCCCACGACGGTGTCGCTCACCGACGACGGTCGCGGCGATCCCCTGTTCGGATCACTCGCGCAGACGTTCACCGCACTCACGGCACACAAAGAGGGCACCGACCGACTGCCGGCCGGTGCCGTGCTGCTCGCGACGAACGCGGCCTGCCCCGTGCAGGCGTTCCGCGTGGGCGAGCGGCTGTACGCGACCCAGTTCCACCCCGAGCCGACGGGGCGGGCGTTCACCGAGCGGATGGCGGTGTACCGCGACGACGGCTACTTCGCGGCGCACGACTACGACCGCATCTCGACTCAGGTGCTCGCGGCATCGCTGACGGAGCCGCCGCGCATCCTGCGCGCGTTCGCGACGACCTTCTGACCCGAACCGCGGCGCGTCAGATCACGACGCGCGCCCGGCGCGGGCGTCGCCGCCCGAGCACGAGCGGCGCGGCCACCACGATGGCCGCGACGACGAACGCCGTGACGGCGACGGTCACGCTGTGCGGCTGCCCGGTCAGCCGTTGGATGCCGATCCACACGAGCCCCCATGCCATCGCCAGACCCGGCGCGAGGCGCGCCCGCGCCGTATCGGTGCGCGTGCCGAACGCGATCGCGACGCCCACCGCTGCGACGACGATGAGGACGACCACGGCCCACACCGCCTGCGTGCGCTCGTCCATCGGCGACACGACCTCGGCCGCGAGCCACGCGGTGATGTTCGCGACGGTCGCGAGGGTCACCCACCCGAGGTGGATGCCGACCGCGGCGTCCATCAGGATGCGATCCGCCCACCCCTCCGGCGGGCGTACGACGAGCACGCGCAGCGTGCCGCCGAGGGCTGCGAGCAGCACGACGATCGCGATCACCGTGCCGATGAGGTTCAGGAACTGCGACACGAGCAGCCAGCATCCGTTGAGCACGGCCGTCGCCGCGATCCACCAGCCTGCGTACCGCTGGCGCTCCCGTGCGCGCTGCCCCGGAAGCGCCTGCCACACGGCGTATGCGACGGTCAGGACGTAGACGACCGTCCAGATCGAGAAGGCGGGCCGTCCCGGGGCGAGCATGGTGGCATCCGCGTCGAGCGCGCCGCCCTGCAGGTCACGGACGTTCGTGCCGCCGAACAGGCCCGTGCCGACCATCGCGGCGATGATCATGAAGACGACCGCCGAGATGACGACGACCTGGCGGCCGATGTCGCGTCGGGTCGCTGGTGAGGTGTTCATGCCGCCTACGGTATGCGTGCGGGGAGATCTTCTCGAGGGTCTTGACACGCGCGCCCCGAACGGCAGGTCACGCTGGGCGACGAGGAGCGCGGCCGGGCGCGCCGCAGTTCACGGGTGGATGCCGGGGCCGGTGACGGCGGCCGAATCGGGCGGCAGCGTCAGCGTGCCCGGGGCGACGGCGTGGGCATCCGGCGCGGTCGCCAGCCACACGCCCTCGTCGGGCCTGAGTTCGACGGCCCACGGCTCGGGCGACAGATTGACGCAGACGCGCGCCGCCGCCCGGTGCAGGATCCACCGGCCGGGGCCCGCCGGCTGCGCGGTGTGACCCGCACGGTCGGAATCGGCCAGGTCCGGCCGCTCGCGCCGCAGTCGCGCGAGCGCACGGTACAGCGACAGCAGGCGGGCGTGATCGCCCGTCGCCGACTCGCCCCAGTCGAGCTTCGAGCGCTCGAACGTCGCGGGGTCGTTCGGGTCGGGCACGAGCGACTCGTCCCAGCCCATCGCGGCGAACTCCGCCTTGCGCCCCGCGCGGGTGGCTTCGGCGAGCTCGGGTTCGGGGTGCGAGGTGAAGAACTGCCACGGTGTCGACGCACCCCACTCCTCACCCATGAACAGCATCGGAGTGCCCGGCGCGGTCATCGTCAGCACGGCCGCGACAGCGAGCCGCTCGAACGGCAGCGACTGGCTGAGCCGGTCGCCCGCGGCGCGGTTGCCGATCTGGTCGTGGTCCTGCGCGAACTCGACGAACCGCCACGATGCCACCTCGGACGGCACCGGAGCGCCCCAGTCCTGCCCGCGGAACGACGAGTACGTGCCGTCGTGGAAGAACCCTCCCGCCCACACCTTCGGCAGCGCGCCGGGGTCGGCGAAATCGGCGTAGTAGCCGGCGGTCTCGCCGGTGAGGGCGACGTGCGCGGCGTGGTGCCAGTCATCGACCCACTGCGCGTGGATGCCGTGCCCGCCGGCCTCGCGCGGCAGGATCATCGTCGGGTCGTTGAGGTCGCTCTCGGCGATGAGGGTCAGCGGGCGGCCGAGCCCCGCCGCGAGATCGTCGACCCGCGCGGACAGCTCGGCGAGCAGGTGCACGGGCTGCGCGCCGGATTCGTGGAGCGCATGCACGGCATCCAGCCGCAGCCCGTCGACGTGGAAGTCGCGTAGCCACATCAGCGCGTTGTCGACGATGTAGTCGCGGACGGCGCGCTCATCGAGGTTCAGGCTCGACCCCCAGGTGGTGGCGTGACCGTCACGGAGGTAGGGGCCGTACTCGGGCAGGTAGTTGCCGGAGGGTCCGAGGTGGTTGTAGACGACGTCCTGCACGACGGCGAGACCTCGCGCGTGCGCCGCATCGACGAACCGCCGGTACGCCTCGGGACCGCCGTACTCCTCGTGCACGGTGTACCAGAGGACGCCGTCATAGCCCCAGTTGTGGGTGCCGTTGAAGCCGTTCACGGGCAGCAGCTCGACGTGAGTGACCCCGAGCTCGACCAGGTGGTCGAGCCGTTCGATCGCGGAATCGAGCGTGCCCTCGGGCGTGAACGTGCCCACGTGCAGCTCGTAGATCAGTCCCCCGGCGAGTCGATGCCCGCCCCACGCGGCGTCCGTCCAGGAGAAGGATGCCGGGTCGTCCCACTCCGACAGGTCGTGCACGCCGCGGGGCTGGCGGCGCGAGCGCGGGTCGGGCAGCACCCGGTCGCCGTCGCCCAGCACGAAGCCGTACTCGGCGCCCGGGGCGAGCGCGACGCTCGTGGACCACCAGCCGGCATCCGCCGCGGCGAGTTCGACGTCGTCGCGACCCGGCCGCCGCAGCCGCACCCGCTCAGCCCGCGGGGCCCACACCTCGATCACCATGCCCCCATCTTGCCCGGTCGCGCGGAGCGCGATCCAGGTGGCGCCGACGACCATCTCACCCGGTCCGGGGTGTTCCGCAGCGCCACTCCGATCAGCGCGCCGAGGGGGATGCGCGTTCCGGCCTCAATCGTCCCAGCGATAGCGCCCGCCCGCGGCGGCGAACTCGTCCGCTGCGGCAGCGCGAAGGTCCGCATCGGCGGCGAAGGCCACGGCGGCCGTCGCGAGCCCGACCGCGGCGTCGATGAGCGCATCGATCGCCGTGTCGGTCACGGTGAGGGCGGCGAACGCCGCGTTGTGCGGGAACACCTCGGGCGGTCCGCCCAGGCCGATCGACGGGTGGATGGACGGGACGAACAGGCTCACGTTGCCCATGTCGGTCGACGGGCCGCCGGGCGGCGCGAGGACGGTCGGCGGCGGCACGGTGCGTCCCCGCGTGGCGAGTCCGCGGGCCCAGGCTTCGCCGAGCGCGACGCTGTGCCGCAGCGGCAGATACGGCGGCACCGGGTCGAGGTCGATCTCGACGCGCGTTCCGGTGGCGAGCGCCGCACCCTCGAGCACGGCGACGACGCGATCGGTCAGGTCGCGCAGCTCGTCGATCTCCGCCGCGCGGACGTAGAAGAGCGCGGCCGCCCGCTCGGGAACGATGTTCGGCGCAGCGCCGCCGTCGGTGATGATCCCGTGGATGCGATCGGTCGGCAGGATGTGCTGACGCAGCTGCGCGACGCTCTGGTACGCCGTGACGACGCCGTCGAGAGCGTTGCGACCCAGCCACGGTGCACCGGCGGCGTGCGCGGCGCGCCCGTGGAACGTCGCCGCGACCCGTCGCACACCGGTCGTGCGCTGTCCCGCCACCGGGCTCGCCTGGGCGCCGCTGCCCGGGTGCACCATGCCCGCGGCATCCACGTCGTCGAAACCGCCCGCGCGGAGGATGAGCTCTTTGCCCCCACCGTTCTCCTCAGCGGGCGTGCCGATGAGGGACAGGCGCCCGCCGAGCTCGGCCACGATGGGCGCGGCCGCGAGGAACGCACCGACGGCGATGCCGGCGATGATGTTGTGCCCGCACGCGTGACCGATGCCCGGCAGGGCGTCGTACTCGGCGACGACCGCGAAGTGCGGCGCGGGCCCGACGCCCGTGGATGCCGGGGAATCCACCGCTGCGGGTGTGCCGGCCGTCGCGCGGAACGCGGTGTCGAGGCCGAACGCACCGATCTCGACGTCGACCCCCTCCTCCGTCAGCAGCTCGGCGATGCGCCGGACCGACGCGTGCTCCTGGAAGCCCGTCTCCGGGTTCTCGTACAGGGCGACGGCGAGCGCGCGCACGCGTGGGCGCAGCGCCTCGAGGCGTGCCGCGATGCGCTCGTGCGTCGCGGCGTCGACAGAGCCGTCGGCGCTCACAGCGTGACGATCTCGCCGTCATCGCGCCGCAGCGTCAACCGGAATCCGGCGACGTCGCCCGGGACGACCTCCGCCACGCCGTCGCCGAGTCCGAACGCGGCGAGCACGGCGCGCAGCGATGCCGGGTCGGACTCGGTGCGCTCGAACGAGAGCAGCTCGATCGCGGGGAGGTCGCCGAGGCCCGGCTGCGGGGTCGTCCCCCAGTCGATGAGGAACGGCACATCGATGCGGCGGTGCTCGCCGCGGGTGAGCCGCCATTCGAGCAGCACGCCCGCGGGAGTCCGCCGGGACAGGTCGCTGACGTCACCCGGGTCGTAACCGCCGGCGCGCGCGGCGTCGACGGTCGCCTCGATGTCGACGGGGTGCACGGCGTACGCCTGCACACGCGGCTCGGTCAGGGCCCGGATGCCGAACGTCTCGGGCACCTCGGGGTCCGACCGCTGCGGGTCGGGGCCGATGAGCTCGATGTACTGCGGACCCCGGGCGCCGTCCACGGTGAGGGCGACGAGCGCGTTCGCGGTGCCGGTCGGGTGCGCTCCGCCGGGCGTCGCGCGCACGCCCGTGCGCCTCTCGAACCAGTCCACGAGGGCGCCCAGGTCGGGGCCGGCGATGACGACGTGATCGAGCAGGGTGGGAATGCTCACGCCGCGCCGCCCTTCCGGTTCGGGACTTCCGGCTCGCCGAGCGACAGCATGAGCCGGTTGGCCCAGTTGAAGAACGCCGCACCGCCGATGACGTCGACGATCTCGGCGTCACCGAGGCCCGCGGCGCGCAGCCGTGCGATGTCGTCCTGCCCGAAGTCCAGCGGCGTGTCGGCGAGTGAGACCGATGCCGCGACGACGGCGTTCCACGTCTCGTCGCCGAGGTCGGCGTCGACGCCTTCGTCGAGCAGACGCTGCACGTCGGCCTCACGACCGGACTCGCGCGTCGCGGCGGCGGCATGGACGGAGGCGCAGAAGACGCAGCCGTTGCGCCGCGATGTCGCGGCTGCGGCGAGCTCGCGCTCGGCACGGCCGACGCCCCCGTCGACGTTGAAGAAGATGTCGAGGTCGGTCAGCGTGCGCGCGCGCAGCGCTTCCGGGTCGCGCGCGAGCAGCCGGAAGTACGGCATCTTCGCGCGCTGCGGCTCGATGAGCGCGTCGCGCTGCACCTCGGTGAGATCGGCCTCGGCGACGGGCTCCAACCACGGCACCCAGCCGAGGCCGTGCTGCGTGAACGCATCGGGTCGGGCGAGGTCGGGGTGGTCGGTGATGATCGCGGTCATGTCAGGCTCCTTCACGGGCGGCGACGAGGGCGGATGCCGGGGCGGGCGACGCCGCGAGAACGCGCAGCCCCCACGCGGTGCGCAGCTGGAAGCTGAGGAACGCGACGAGCTGCGAGAGCGAGACGATGTCGTCGGCATCCCATCCCGCGCCGGCCAGTACGCGCAGGGCGTCGGCGCGCGCCTCGCGCGGTCGGAACACCAGCAGGTGCGCGTGCGCGAGTGCGGCGGCGAGACGCTCGCCGAGAGCGGCCGCGAGCGCCGCGTCGGGATCCCAGCGCAGCCCGGAAAGGCTCTCGCGCTGCAGCCCCGGCTCGCGATACGCCCCGTACGGTCCGGTTGCGGCGCCGCCGCGGGCCGCGCCCTCGACCGGGTCGACGAGCGCAGCGTCCTCGTCCTCGAGCAGGTCGCGGTAGAACCGTGCGGCATCGTCGAAGCCGTGCAGCCGCGCCACGAAGGTGGCGATCGCGTAGCGTTCGGCGAGCGGGAACGTACCCGGATGCGCGGGTTCGAACAGTGCCGCGAAGCTGCGCTGCGCGTTCTCGCGGGCCTGCGGTCGCTGGGCGCGGACGGCGTCGAGCGCATCGCCCGGAGCGATCCCCGCGAGCAGGTCGATGATGTCGGCGCGTGACGCGTCGAGTGCGGGTGTGCTCATGAGGTGCCTTCCGAGGTCGTGCTGATCAGGGCGCGGTGCGCGTGGTGGAGTGCGGATGCCGCGTCGCCGCCGACCTGCAGGCCGAGGCGCGGGGCGACCTGCGTCGCGAGCAGCTCGAGCGAGCGCAGCGTCAGCTCGTGGGTCGCGGCGATCGAATGCACCTGGAACGACACGTCGCTCACCGCGCCCAGCGTCTCGTCGGCGGCGAGCGAGGCGACCACTTCGTCGACCGTGCCGACGTGGGTGTCGGTGAGCCGCACCAGCTCGTCGATCGGCACGCCGTCGGTGTCGAGGCCGAACATCGACCGGGCGAGGTCGCGCAGTCCGGCGTCGGCGAGCTCGAGGGCGCGTGTGCGGTTCTCCTCATCGACGACGAGCGCCGTGCGCGAGGCGAGGACGCGCACGGGTGCGCCGTCGCCGCGCGCGTCGAGGGCGCTCCGGTAGGCGGCGATGATGGGCAGCTGCAGCTCGTGCAGCGGCGCACCCGGGCGCCCGCTTTCCCGGGGCTGGGTGCGCGAGAGCAGCAGGCCGTCACCGCGCTCTCCGGCGAGCCGACCGCCGGATGCCGAGAAGGTCGCCTGCCAGATCCGTTCCGCGAGGTCGCCCGCGGCGGGGTAGATCCTCGATGCGGTGCCGCGGATGCCGCGCCCGGCGAGCGCGTCGACGAACACGCCCAGGTGGTCGGCGAAGATCTCCCGGCGGAGGTCCGGATCCTGACCGAAAGCGGCGAACGACGACGGCGTGCCGCCCGCCGCGATGCCCAGCTGCACGCGGCCGCCGCTCAACTGGTCGAGGACGGCCGCGTCCTCCGCGACGCGGAGCGGGTCGTCGATCGGCAGCGTGACTACGGCGGTGGCGAGCGCGATCCGTTCCGTGCGCTGTGCCGCAGCCGCGAGCAGGACGAACGGCGACGGCAGGCCCCCTTCGTCCTCGCCGAAGTGGTGCTGGGCGACCCATGCCGAGGCGAAGCCGTGCCGCTCGGCGGCCTCGATCTGCTCCAGCGCGAAGCGGTAACGATCGGCGGCGGGCGCCCGCTCGAGCAGACGCGTGAAGAAGCCGAGGCGCGGCCCGGTCATGTGAGTACCTCTCGGTCGGAGATCGCGGCGCGCAGCGCGCCGCCGGGGATCGCGGCGAGCAGCTGCCGCGTGTAGTCGTGCCGAGGATCCTCGAACACCTGCTGCGCCGTGCCGAGCTCGACCTGACGACCGCGCTGCAGCACCGACACGGTGTCGGAGATCTGGCGCACGACGGCGAGATCGTGCGAGATGAAGACGTACGTGAGTCCGAGCTCGCCCTGCAGCCGCGCGAGCAGCCGCAGGATCTGCGCCTGCACCGTGACGTCGAGGGCGGACACCGCCTCGTCGAGCACCACGAGCTCGGGCTGCACGATGAGCGCACGCGCGATCGCGACGCGCTGGCGCTGGCCGCCGGAGAGCTCCCGCGGGTGCCGCGCCGCGAGATCGGGCGCGAGCGCGACGAGCTCGAGGTGGTGGGCGACCCGATCGGCGCGATCGGCGCGGGTGCCGATCCCGAAGTTGCGCAGCGGCTCGGTCAGGATGCCCGCGATCGTCTGGCGCGGGTCGAGCGACGCGTACGGATTCTGGTACACCAGCTGCGTCGTCCGATGGAACGCGCGCCGCGACCGCAGCGCCGTCACGTCGGTGTCCCCGACGCGGACGGTGCCCGCCGTCGGTGACGCGAAGCCCGCGATCGCACGCCCCGTCGTGGTCTTCCCCGACCCGGACTCGCCGACGAGGGCGTGGGTCGTCCCGCGCGGGACGACGAACGAGACGTCGTCGACGGCACGGAACGGGTGCGCCCCGCGCCGGGCGAACTCCTGGATCAGACCGGTCACCTCGACGAGCGGCACGGTCGCGACACCCGCGGGCATGGCCTCCGCCGGTGGCGTGCGGTCGACGACGCTGGTCAGCGACGGCGCGTCGGCGAGGAGGGTGCGCGTGTACTCCGCCTTCGGCGCGCTCAGCACCGTGGCGGAGCGGCCCGACTCCTGCACCCGTCCGTCCCGCATGACGACGACGTCGTCCGCCCGGTCCGCGGCGACGGCCAGGTCGTGGGTGATGAACAGGATGCCGGTGCCCGACTCGCGCCGCAGATCGTCGAGCAGGTCCAGCACGGTGCGCTGGACCGTCACGTCGAGGGCGCTCGTCGGCTCGTCGGCGACGATCAGCTCGGGCTCGAGCGCCAGCGCCGCCGCGATGAGGACGCGCTGCCGCATGCCCCCGGAGAGCTCGTGCGGGTACTGCCGGGCCCGCGCCTCCGGGTCGTCGATGCCGACCCGGTCGAGGAGATCGAGCACACGCGTGTCGATCTTGCGGCGGTCTTTCCAGCCGTGGATGCGCAGGGCCTCGCCGACGCTCCACCCGATCGTCGCGACGGGGTTGAGCGAATTGCCCGGATCCTGCGGGATCAGCGCGATGCAGCGGCCGCGCAGGTGGCGCCAGCGCTTCTCGGAGAGACCCACGAGATCGGTGGCGCCGTCGGTGCGCTCGTTCAGAACGATGCGCCCCCCCGCGATCCGCCCGTTCGAGGGCAGCAGGCCGATGACCGACTGCGCGACGGTGGACTTGCCCGAGCCGGACTCGCCGACCAGGGCCGTCACCTCGCCGGCGCGCACCTCGAGGGAGACGCCGCGGACGGCGTCGACGGGGCCGCGACGCGTGCGGTACTGCACGGCGAGGTCGCTCACCGTCAGGAGTGGCGCGGTCATCGGGCATCCTCTCGTCCGATCGACTGGCTGAGACGGTTGGTCGCGACGACCACGGCGACCACGACGATGCCCGGAAGGACGGTCAGCCACCACGCCGTCGCGACGTAGTTGCGTCCCTCGGCGATGAGCAGCCCCCACTCGGGTGTCGGCGGCGGGGCACCGTAGCCGAGGAACCCGAGTGTCGAGATCTGCAGGATCGCCGAGCCGAGCTGCAGCGCGGCGAGCGCGATGACCGGGGTGAGCGAGTTCGGCAGGATGTGCCGCCACAGCACACCCAGAAAAGTCCCCCCGGAACCGTAGGCGGCCTCGACGTAGTCGGTGACCCGGATGCCCACGACGCGCGAGCGCGCGAGCCGCGCGAAGACGGCGATCGACGTGACGCCGACCGCGATCGCGGCGCTCGTGGTGCCGAAGCCGAGGAGGATGACGACGCTGAGCGACAGCAGCAGCGCCGGGATCGCCAGCAGCACGTCCACGACGCGCATCAGGACCTCGTCGAGTGCACCGCCGACCGCGCCGGCCGCCAGACCGATCGTCGTGCCGGCGACGAGCCCGACGAGGACGGCCACGAGGGCGCCGATGATCGACTGCGAAGCCCCGTAGACGACGCGCGCATAGACGTCGCGTCCGGTCGCGTCGGTGCCGAACCAGTGCTGCGCGCTCGGAGCCTGCAGCGCCGGCGCGACGGTCTCGGTGGGGCTCTGGGCCGTGAACAGACCCGGCACGAGGGCCCATAGCACGGCGATCGCGATCACGATCAGCGGAATCGCCACGCCGGCGCTCGCGACGGCGCGAGCGCGCGGGCGGCGGCCCCCGCCCGCGCGAGCCGGACTCGGCGTCGTCGGGTGCGAGGCTGCGAGGGCGGTCATCGATCTCCTCCCGAATGGGATGCCTCGAGCGGCGTGTCGAGCAGCGAGTCGGACTCCGCCTCCGCGGTCAGTTCGACGGCGTGCGTGGTCGGCGCGTCACGGGCGCGCAACGTCGAGGTGCGCAGGCGTGCGTCGAGCACCGGATAGAGCAGGTCGACGATGAGGTTGATCACCACGAACGCGACGGTGGAGATCACGACGACCGCCAGCAGCACGGGGGTGTCGCGGTTCGCGACGGCCTGCGCGGTCAGCTGTCCGATGCCGGCCCGACCGAAGACGGTCTCGGTGACGACGGCGCCGCCGACGAGCTCGCCGAACAGCAGCCCTGCCATCGTGAGCGTCGGCAGGAGCGCGTTGCGAGCCACGTTGCGCCAGAGCAGCCACGGCGTCGAAGCGCCGCGTGCCCGCACGACCGTCACGAACGGCTGCTCGCGCACCTCGTCCACCTCGCGCATCAGCACCTGAGCGAGCGGTGCCGCGATCGGGATCGCGAGCGTGATCACCGGCAGGATCAGCGCCTGGACGGGGTCGGCGCCGATGACCGGGACCCAGCCGAGACGGAACGAGAAGATCTGGATGAGGATGATGCCGATCCAGAACACCGGCAGCGAGACGAAGAACGGCGGCATCCCCCGGAAGAAGCGTCGCAGCGCCCGGCCGGCGCCGTAGGTCGCGGTGAACGCGATCGTGACGCCGAGCACCACCGCGAGGACGAGCGCGAGCACCGCGAGGACGAGCGTCTGAGGCAGGGCCGTGGCGATGAGGTCGGAGACGGCCGCTCCGTTCGCGACCGAGTACCCGAAGTCGCCCGTGAGGAACCCGGCGATCGAGCGGACGTACTGCACGATCAGCGGCTGATCGGCGCCGAGCGCCTCGCGAATCGCCTGGATCTGATCGGGGGTGAGGCCCAGCTCAGGAGCCGCGTAGCGCGCGATGATCGCGTCGCCGGGCAGCGCGGCGAGGAGCAGGTACGCGGCCGTGTAGGCCAGGAACAGTACGAGTACTGCCTGGCCCACACGGCGGGCGATGTAGGGCACGGAGCGTCAGCCCACGAGCCAGGTGGAGTAGAACGACGGACGGCCGACCGACTCGGTCGCGAAGCCCTGCACCTTGTCGGTGAGGCCGAACACCTGCGGCTCCTCGAAGATGGGCAGGATGTACGCGTTCTCGGCGAGGTAGCGCTGCGCCGCCTCCGATGCGGCCTGGCGCGCTTCCGTCGTCGGCTCCGACGCGATCGCCTGCAGCAGCGCGTCGAGGTCGGGGTCGCCGACTGTCTGGTCGGCCGGGTTCAGGTTGAGCAGCGTGTTCCGGTTCTTCGAGAAGTACTGCGACTTCAGAACGTCGAAATCCGCCCGCCCGACCATGGAGTGGTACACCTGGATCGTGCTCTGGTCGGTCGAGGCCGCCGTCTGCGCCGCCATGTCGCCCGCGAACAGCTCGACCTCGACGCCGAGCTTCTTCAGCTGCTCCTGGATGAGGGTCACGACCTCCTTGGACCGCGGCTGCGGCAGCGCTTCGTTGAAGGTCAGGGAGAGCGTCTCGCCATCCTTCTCGCGCAGGCCGTCGGCGTTCAGGGTCCAGCCCGCCTCGTCGAGCAGCTGAGCGGCCTTGTCGGGGTCGTAGTCGTAGTACTCGGAGGTGTCGACGTACCCGCGCGCCGTGGTCGCGAGCGCGCCGGTCGCGAGCGGGTAGTTCGCGGTGAACAGGGTGTCGACGATCTGCTGCCTGTCGATGCCCGCGATGAGCGCCTGCCGCACACGCACGTCCTCGAGCCGCGGCTCGCGGAACCGGAAGCTCAGTCCGTTGTTGACGCCGTTCGTCGCGGCAGCGTGCAGGGAGAGGCCGGATACCGAGAACTGGGCTTCGTCGGGCGCCTCGATGCCGCGGGCGATGTCGGCCTGCCCGGCGACGACGGTGCCGACGCGGACGCTGTCCTCCGCGGCGACGACGTAGTCGATGCCGTCGAGGTAGGCCGCACCCTGGTGCGAGGCCGATGACGGCGCCCAGTCGTAGTCCGCACGCGCCGTCACGCTGGTCTGCGTCCCGATCTGCTCGTCGGACACGACGAACGGACCGCTGCCGATGATCTCGACCGCGTTGCCGGGCCCGAAGTCCTCGCTCGCCCGGTCGAGCGTCGCATCGGAGAGGAGCCCCGAGTTGATCGTCGACACGGCCTGCGCGAAGCCGGGCGACGGCGCCGTGAAGTGGAACACGACGGTATCGTCGTCGACGACCTCGCCGCGGTCGTAGTTGTTGATCGCCTCCGACACGGACAGCGCGCGGTCCTTGTCGCCCTTGCCGTACAGGTCGAGGTTCTTCACCACGTTCTCGGCGGTCAGCGGGGTGCCGTCGGAGTAGGTGACGTCGGTGCGGAGGTCGAACGTGTACTCGGTCGCGTCGTCGTTGACCGTGTAGTCGGTGGCGATCCACGGTTCGAGCTCGAGGGTCTCGGGGTTCTGATAGAGCAGGCGGTCGGTGATGTTGTTCACGATGCCGCCGTTCGGGTAGAAGCCGGCTGCGGGCGGGTACAGCGTTCCCCAGGCCTGCGGTTCGAGGTACGTGAGCGTGCCGCCCTGCTGCGGATCGCCCGTCGCCTCAGCCTCCGTCCCCGGGGCGCTCGAGGCGCATCCGGCGACGAGGGCGGTGACGGCGGCGGCCGAGGCGACGGCGAGGATCGTGCGGGTGGTGCGGGACATGGTGGTCTCCTGGATGCCCGGGCGAGTGCTCGGACGAGCACGCCGAGCGGCGCGGTGGTGAAGGGGTCCTTCACTGGACCACACCGCTCGGAGCAGGGCCAGTCGACCGTTACGAACGGTAAGAAGTTGTCACACTGCGTAACGCGCAGACCTCAGCGGCGCACCAGAAGCGCGACGGGATAGTCCGCGAGCGCCTCTGCGAGCGATGTCGGCCCGCCGGCGACGACACGACCCGTCAGCTCGTCGCGCCACTGCCCCGCAGGCAGCATGACGGCAGCGTCGCCCCAACCGCCACGGGCGGCGAGCCGGATCGGCAGCCGCGTCGCGACGGCGACGACGCCGCCCCGGTCGAACGCGATCGCGTGGTCGCGCGCCTCTCCGACGGTCTCGAGCGGGGTGTACCGCGTGAACCGGTCGGGGTCATCGCGCCGCAGCCGCAGGGCGCGCGAGACCAGCAGCAGCTTCGCCGCCCCGGTCTCGTCGACGGGCGGCACCCAGCCCTCGTCGAGGCGAGCGAGCAGCGCACGCCGGCGGTCGTAGTCGACCGCCCGACGGTTGTCGGGGTCGACGAGCGACAGATCCCACAGCTCGGTGCCCTGGTAGACGTCGGGCACGCCCGGCCCCGCGAGCTGCAGCAGCTTCGCGGCGAGGGCGTTCGACCAGCCGGCATCCACGATCTCTGCGACGAACGCCGTGACCACCCGGCGCGCGGGGCCGAATGCCGCGTCGATCAGGGCGTGCACGGCGGCCTCGGCGTCGGCATCCGGATCCTGCCAGCTCGTGACGACGGCGCCCTCGCGCGCGGCCTTCTCGGCATACGCGTGCAGGCGGCTCGGCAGGTCGGGGTCATCCGACCAGGCGCCGACGACCGCCTGCCACAGCAGATTGTCGAGCGGGCCGTCGCCGGTCGAGGCGATCTTCCGCAGTTCGGCAAGCACCGTCGCCCACCGCTCGGGCACCTCGGCGAGCACGTCGAGGCGTGCCCGCGCGTCTTCCGAGCGCTTGGTGTCGTGCGTGGTCGACGCCGTGAGCGCCGCCGGCCACGACGCCTGACGCCGGGCGAACGCGTCGTGGAACTCGGCGGGGCCGTGCGCGAAGCGCGACGGATCACCGCCGACCTCGTTGAGCGAGGTCAGCCGGCTGTACCGATAGAACGCCCGGTCTTCGACGCCCTTCGCCATGACGGGGCCTGTCGTCTGCATGAACCGACGCGAGAGCTCACTGCCCGGGTCGCGCACGCGTCCCGCGAGAGCACGGATCACGCCGGCGAGATCGGGGCGGCGGGCGGATGCCGCGTCGATGGCGGCCGAGAGGTGATCTGCACCGGCGGGGAGGTAGGCGCGGTAGACGTCGAACGCCGCGAGCACCTCGACGAGCGCGTCGCGGGCGGCCTGGTCGTCGTGCCCGGCGACGTCCACCGCGCTGCGGACGAGGCGCGCGACCTCGGCCGCTTGCGAGGTCTGCGCGATGTCGCGCTTCGTGCCGAGGATCATCTCGGCCCAGTCGGCGCGGCCGCCGCGCAGGGCACTGTCGAGCGCGGTCAGCCCGGCCTCGCCGGCGGGGTCGACGAGCACGCGCTCGACCTCGCCGAGCGCGTCGTAGCCCGTCGTGCCGTCGGTGGCCCACCAGCCGGGCAGCGCCTCGCCGGGCTCGAGGATCTTCTCGACGACGGTGTACGCGCCACGCGTGACGGCGGCGAGCGCGTCGAGGTAGCCGCCGGGGTCGGCGAGCCCGTCGGGGTGGTCGATGCGCAGCCCGTCGACGAGGCCCTCGCGCAGCCATCGCACGATCTCGACGTGCGACGCGTCGAACACGTCGGGGCGCTCCACGCGGACGCCGGCGAGCGAGGTCACGGTGAAGAACCGCCGGTAGTTGAGCAGGTCGGCATCCCGCCGCCAGAACACGACCTCCCAGTGCTGGCGCGCGAGCACGTCGCGCACGGCGGCGGCATCCGCCGTCTCGTGCAGCGGCGCCGTGCCGGGAGCGAGCGGCAGCACGAGGTCGTAGTAGCGCGCCGTGCCGGTATCGTGCGTGTCGCTCTGGGGCGCGACCGTGATCTCGCCGGCGGCGATCAGCTCGTCGGGCTCGCCGCCGAGCACCGGCAGCCGAACGCGCCCGCGCCCGTGGGCCCAGTCGATGTCGAAGGATGCCGCGTGGACCGACGCTTCGCCGTGCGTGAGCACGTCCCACCACCACGGGTTCTCCGCCGGCACGGCGACGCCCTGGTGGTTCGGCACGATGTCGACGAGCACGCCCAGCCCGGCCGCGCGGGCCGCGGCCGAGAACCGCGACAGGGCCTCGGGGCCGCCGCGCGCGGCATCCACCCGCGTCGGGTCGACCACGTCGTAGCCGTGGTCCGACCCGTCGGCCGACTGCAGGATCGGCGACAGGTATGCCCAGTCGGCACCGAGGTCGCGCAGGTAGCCGGCGACGGCCGCCGCGTCGTCGAGGTCGAACGACGCCCGCACCTGCAGGCGATAGGTCGACGCGGGTGCCCGCCGGGTCATGTCGAATGCGGCAGTTCGGCCTGCGGCGCCTGGCCCGGCACGATGTCGATCGGCGTGGTCAGCGCCGCAAGCGACGCCGCGACCGAATGATCGGTGTCTGGAGTGTCGGGCTCGTGCCGCCGCAGCAGAACGAGCGCCCGCGCGGCGACCTCGACGTGGTCGCCGCCATCGATCGGCGCCGTGTCGGCGAGCGAGCCGGCCGTGTCGACGAGGATCTCCCACTGCGGGCTGAAGCCTGCCGTCGGGATCGTGAACACGACGTCGTCGTCGCCGGCGTTGAAGAAGATGATGAAGTGCTCGTCGTGGATCTCTTCACCGCGGCGATCGCGCTCGCGGATGCCGTCGCCGTTGAGGAACACGCCGATCGCGCGACCGAAGCCCGACTCCCAGTCGTCGGGCTGCATCTCGGAACCGTCGGGGCGCAGCCACGCGATGTCGGGCACGGGGGCGCCCTCTTCGCGTTTGATGGGCCGCCCGTCGAAGAAGCGGCTGCGGCGGAAGGTCGGGTGCTCGCGGCGCAGTCGGGCCAGCGCGCCGGTGAACTCGACGAGCGGGTGGTCGACGTGCTCCCAGTCGATCCACGTCGTCTCGTTGTCTTGCGCGTAGCCGTTGTTGTTGCCGTTCTGCGTGCGGCCGAGTTCGTCGCCGTGGGCGAGCATCGGCACGCCCTGGCTGAGCAGCAGCGTCGCGAGGAAGTTCCGCTGCTGACGGGCGCGCAGCGTGAGCACCTTCGGGTCGTCGGTGGGTCCTTCGACCCCGCAGTTCCACGACCGGTTGTGCGATTCGCCGTCGTTGTTGTCCTCGCCGTTGGCCTCGTTGTGCTTGTCGTTGTACGAGACGAGGTCGCGCAGGGTGAACCCGTCGTGGGCCGTGACGAAGTTGATGGATGCCACGGGCCGGCGGCCGTCGTGCTCGTAGAGGTCGGCCGAGCCGGTCAGACGCGACGCGAACTCGCCGAGCGTCGACGGCTCGCCGCGCCAGAAGTCGCGCACGGTGTCACGGTACTTGCCGTTCCACTCCGTCCACTGCGGGGGGAAGTTCCCGACCTGGTAGCCGCCCGGCCCGATGTCCCACGGCTCGGCGATGAGCTTGACCTGGCTGACTACCGGATCCTGCTGCACGAGCTCGAAGAACGCCGACAGGCGGTCGACGTCGTAGAACTCGCGCGCGAGGGTCGCGGCGAGGTCGAAGCGGAAGCCGTCGACGTGCATCTCGAGCACCCAGTACCGCAGCGAGTCCATGATCAGCTGCAGCGTGTGCGGGTTGCCGACGTTCATGCTGTTGCCGGTGCCGGTGTAGTCGGTGTAGTACCGCTTGTCGTTGTCTTCGAGGCGGTAGTAGGCGTCGTTGTCGATGCCGCGCATCGACAGCGTCGGGCCCATGTGGTTGCCCTCGGCGGTGTGGTTGTAGACGACGTCGAGGATGACTTCGATGCCCGCCGCGTGCAGGGCGCGCACCATGCCCTTGAACTCCTGCACCTGGTGACCGCGCTGCCCCATCGCCGCGTACGTGTTCTGCGGCGCGAGGAAGGCGATGGTGTTGTAGCCCCAGTAGTTGCTGAGGCCCTTCTCCTGCAGGGTCGAGTCGTTGACGAACTGGTGCACCGGCATGAGTTCGATCGCGGTCACGCCGATGCGCTTGAGGTGCTCGACGATGACGGGGTGGCCGATCGCGCTGTACGTGCCGCGGATCTCTTCGGGGATGTCGGGGTGCCGTTCGGTCAGCCCCTTCACGTGCGCCTCGTAGATCACTGTCTCGGCGTACGGGGTCTTCGGCTGCCGGTCGCCCGCCCAGTCGAAGTACGGGTTGATGACGACGCCCTTCATCATGCTCGCGGCGGAGTCGTCGTCGTTGCGCGAGTCGGGGTCGCCGAAGTTGTAGCCGAAGACCGACTGGTTCCATTCGACCTGGCCGTCGACCGCCTTGGCGTAAGGATCGAGCAGGAGCTTGTTCGGGTTGAAGCGCAGCCCGTTCGCCGGGTCGTTCGGCCCGTAGACGCGGTAGCCGTAACGCTGCCCGGGCTGCGCCGTCGGCAGGTAGCCGTGCCACACATGGGCATCGACGTCGCGCAGCTCGACGCGGGTCTCTTTGCCGCGGTCGCCGAACAGGCACAGCTCGACCCTCTCGGCGCCCTCGCTGAACAGCGCGAAGTTGGTGCCACTGCCGTCGAAGGTCGCGCCCAGCGGATACGCGGATCCCGGCCATACCTGCATGTTGCTTCTCCCCTGGAATCGTTGCTTCAGCCTACGGTCTGCGCGTTTCGGTCCGGTATCGGCCGCGGGGGCTGGACGCGGCGGATGCCGTGGGGTAGGCATCCGGCGGCGTCGGTCACCGCAGCTCGAGCTGCTCGTCGAGGTACTCGGCGAGGGGCCGCGGCGTCGCGGCACGGCTCCACCGCACGTGCGGCACCCCGCCCACGAGCGACAGGGGGCCCGATTCGGTGCCGCGGTCGACGGCATCCACATCGATCGGGGTGAAACCGAGGTGCACCACCTCGCCGTCCGCGAACCCGCCGCGCGCCGCGGCGGCGGCACGCTCCGACCGCTCGCGCTGGGACACCGCCGTGTACCCCCGCGGCGCCTCGCTGCGTGCGCGCAGGACCTCGCCGGTGCCGTACACCGCGGCATCCGCGATCAGCAGCACCCCCACATGCCACGCTTCGGCGACCGGGACGATCCGCGGCGCCCGGCCGAACCCGAGCAGACGACGGGCGTGCGCCCACTCGCCCAGTCGTTCGCGCGGGCTGCCGGCGAGGCGCTGTCGCGCCTGCGCGAGCAACGCCTGCACGCCGGCCGCGCTCACGCTTGATCGTCCGTGAGGGTCACGGGCGCGAGCCGGTCGCCGCGCAGCGACATCGCGATCAAGGGGAACAGCAGCACCGACAGCATGCCGGCCCCCACGAGCACCGAGGCCAGTCCGCTCGAGATGAGCTTCTCGTCGACACCGATCGCGGTGACGGCGACGATGATCGGCAGCCCGGTGGCACCCATCAGCATCACCGCGGCCCGGGTGCGACCGTCGGCGCCTTCGGGCGCGGCTGCCATCGAGGGCAGCCCGCGGACGACGAGCAGCACGACCACGACGACCGGTACCAGCGCGAGCAGGATGGGCTCGGCCAGCAGCGACGCGAGGTCGAACGTGACGCCCGTGTAGATGAAGAAGACGGGCACGAGGAAGCCGAACGCGATCGCCTCGACCTTGCTCTCGACGGCATGACGGTCGTGCGCGTCGGCATCGCGCATGAGGAGCCGCCAGACGAGTCCGGCGGCGAACGCCCCGAGCAGCATGTCGAGGTCGAGAACGATGCTGAGGGCGACGAGACCGGTGAGGATCAGCATCACGATGCGGACGGCGAACTGCCCCGACGTGTGCAGCGTCGCGTTCACGAAACGGTGCAGGGCCCCCTGCGGCGCCTTGAGTGCGTACCAGACCGCTCCTGCCGCGAGCAGCAGGAACACCGCGAGCACGATCGTGGCGGTCCCGGGCGAGCGACTGCCCAAGAGGACCGAGATCGCGACGAGGGGGCCGAACTCGCCGACGGCACCGAGGGCGCCGACCGCACGCCCGAAGGGAGTGTTCAGCTCCCCCGCATCGCGCAGGATCGGCAGCAGCGTGCCGAGCGCCGTCGACGCGAGAGCGACGCCGATCACGACGGCGCCCGCGCCGGGCACGAGGGCGAAGCCGAGCGCGGTGCCGACGACGACGCTGACGAACCAGCCGCCGATCGCCCGACGGCCCGGACGACCGCGCAGGCCGGCGAACTCGATCTCGGTGCCGGCGACGAAGAAGAGCATCGCCAGCCCGAACTCGCTCAGCAGATCGACGAATTCGCTCGGGCCCGTCCAGCCGAGCAGGCTCGGGCCGACCACGATGCCCAGGACGAGCTCGAAGACCACGACGGGCACGCGCAGCCAGGGGCCGATCGCGCGCGCGGCGAGCGGGGCGATCACCGCGAGCAGCGGGATCAGCACGATGGCGGTGTCGAGGTCATCCACGGAGCACCACCATATCCGGGTGGCGAGTGGTCAGCCGCGGGGGCCGGGGCGGACGGTCAGGTCGCTGATGACGGCATCCCGCGGCAGATCGAGCGCCGTCACGATCGCCGTGACGACCGATGCCGGGTCGATCCAGCGCGCCGCGTCGTAGTCGGCGCCCTCCTGCTCGTGCACCTTCGCCTGCATCGGCGTCGCCGTGCGTCCCGGGTATACCGAGGTGACGCGCACGCCACGCCCTGCCTCTTCGCCGCGCAGCGCGTCGGCAAGCGCCTTGAGTCCGTGCTTGGATGCCGCGTACGCCGCCCAGTCGGGGTGCGCGGTGAGACCGGCGCCCGAGTTCACGAAGACGATCTGCCCGCGCGCCGAGCGCACGCGCGGCAGCAGCACCCGCGTGAGCTCGGCCGGGGCGACGAGGTTGACCGCGAGCTGACCCGTCCAGGCCGCAAGCGGCAGATCGGCGACGTGCGCGAGCTCGACGACGCCGGCCGCGTGGATGACGCCGTCGATCGCGTCGGGCAGCACGGTCGCGGCGGCGACGGCAGGCGCGATCGTCTCGGGCTGCGCGAGGTCGGCGACGATCGTGACGCTGCCCGGGAACATCCGGGCGAGGTCGTCGGCGCGAGACTCATCGCGGGCGACGAGCGCGAGGCGGTCGCCGCGGGCATGCAGGCGCTCGGCGAGCAGGCGGCCGATCCCCGAGCCGGCGCCCGTGATGACGTAGGTGGCGGTCATGGCATCCATCCTCGCACCCGCCTCGGTGTCGGGCCCCGGCCGTAGAGTCTCCGGCATGACGAGGGGCGGGATGCCGGCACGCTGCCTGCTGTGCGGGTCCGGCGACGGCGTGCGCGCGTCCGACGGCTGGCACTGCGCGGTGTGCGGGTGGCGCGTGGGCGACGTGCCGGATGCCGATCTGCCGCGCCCGCGCGTCGATGTCGTCTATTACCTGCGCTACGCCGACCGCATCAAGATCGGCACGACTGCCCGCCCGCGGCAGCGCCTCGCGGCGATCATGCACGACGAGCTGCTGGCGTTCGAGCTCGGCGACCGCACCGTCGAGCGCGCGCGGCAGGCGCAGTTCGCGGCCATCCGCGAGGGCGGCGAGTGGTTCACGGCGACGGCGCAGCTGCGCGCGCACGCGGCATCCCTCGCCGGCGACGTCGCCCCGTGGGACAGCTACGCCCGCTGGATCGCGGACGCGCTGCGCTGACGCCCGGCCGGGCAGGTCAGACCGCGCCGGTCAGACCCCGCCGTCGATGGAGCGGAGCATCTCGCTCGGCTCTTCGGGCACCATGACCGGGGTGTCGCGGTTGAGCGAGCGCCCGTCGAAGAACGGCTTCGACCGGGGGAACAGGAACCACACCACCATGAGGACGACGCCGACCAGCAGCGCCCCGATGCCGATGACGAACGTGCCGCCGATGCCGAACAGCACCGTGTAGCCGTAGTCGACGTCGTACATGTCGATCGCCGACTGGACGAAGGCATAGGTCAGCATGAGCGCGCCCAGCAGCGGGAAGATGCCCTTGAACCACAGGTCGCGCGCCGAGCGACCGAGGTCGCGACGGTAGTACCAGACGCACGCGAAGCCGGTGACGGCGTAGTAGAACGCGATCGCGAGACCGAGCGAGAGGATCGAGTCCTGCAGGATGTTGTCGCTGATCAGCGACATGCCCACGTAGTAGCAGATCGCCACGATGCCGCCGACGATCGTCGAGAACGACGGCGTCTTGTACGTCGGGTGCACGGTCTTGAAGCGCTCGGGCAGGGCCCGATAGACGCCCATCGCGAGCGTGCCGCGCGCCGTCGGGAGGATCGTCGTCTGAGTCGACGAGACCGCCGAGATCAGCACCGCCACGACGAGCAGCCACCCCCACGGGCCGAGCAGGCCGTCCTTGATCGCGAGGAAGAAGTCGTCGGCGTTCGACTCGTTGCCGAGGCCCGTGCCCTCTTCGCCGAGACCGGCGTACATCATCGCCGAGATCGTGACCGAGACGTACGTGAACAGCAGGATGACGGTGGTCAGCAGCGCGGCCCGGCCCGGGATGCGCTTCGGGTCCTTCGTCTCTTCGTTGAGGGCGAGGCAGGTGTCCCAGCCCCAGTAGATGAACAGGGCGAGCAGCACGGCCTCGGTGAAGCCGCTCCAGTCGGTGAACGCGAACGGGTTCAGCCACTCCCAGTCGAACGGCGTCGGGTTCGGCGCGGTGCCGGCGAAGAACTGCCACAGCGCGGCGATCACGAAGATCGCGAGTGCGAGGTACTGGAAGGCGAGCAGGATGTTCTGGATGCGCTCGCCGATCTCGACGCCGCGCCAGCTGACCCATGTCATCGCGGCGATGAAGCCGACCGCGACGAGGATGATGCGCCAGTCGTTGTTCTCGAGCTCGAGCCCGAAGAGGTCCCAGAAGTAGACGGAGGCGATCTGGGCGAGGTTGGCGAGCACGACCATTCCGGCGACCGCGACACCCCAGCCTCCCATCCAGCCCACCCACGGGCCGAAGGCCTTGGTGCCCCACGTGAAGGTCGTGCCGCAATCGGGCATCTCGTTGTTGAGCTCGCGGTACGCGAACGCGATGAACAGCATCGGCACGAACGCGATGACGAAGACGATCGGCGCCTGCGCGCCCACGGCGAGCACGACGAAGCCGAGGGTGGCGACGAGCGAGTAGACGGGGGCGGTGGAGGCCAACCCGATGACCGTCGACCCCCACAGTCCGAGGGTCCCGCTGGCCAGGCCTTTTCCGTCGGTGCGGTCGAGGCGGACGGGCGTCGTGGATCCGAAATCGCTCATAGGGAGACCTCCGGTGGTCGTCGGGTTGCCCCGACACTAGTGGTCCGGCATCCGCCCGCACCGCGGCCGTCGTGGCGAATTGCGGCGCACCGACCCGCCATGGCGTACAAGCACCGGCGCGGCGCGATGTCGGTCAGTGCAGCCCGAGCAGTCGGTCGATGTCGCCGAAGACCTCGAGCCCGGCGGCCTCGCCGACGCCCTCCAGCAGCACCCGACCGTCGGGGTCGGTGTGGCGGATCGACACCCGGGCGTCGAGCGTCTCTTCGACGCGCTCATGCATCGTCGCGCGCCGCGGGGCCTGCAGCAGGCCGCCGCGCACGCGTTCGGCATCCAGCTCCAGGATGCCGTCGGGCCCGGTCACCTCCCACCGCACGCGCGTGTCGTCGATCGTCAGGACGCGCTCCCGCGACCGGTTGTAGGTCGTCCACTTGTGCAGCCGGCCGCTGTGTCGCAGCCCGATGATCGAGCCGCGGAACGACCCGCGCAGCCACGGGATGATCGCAACCGAGGCGATGAGCGAGGCATCCGCCGCGGAGCCCGTGGAGCCGACGACGTGGTTCGTCGCGAGCCACACGTACCCGGCGGGGAACGAGCGCCCCCAGTCCTTCTCGATGTAGCCGCGGCCGCCGTCGAAGACCACGGGAGAGTCCTCGACCGACAGGGTGCCGGCGAGCCCGTGGCCGAACGAGACGATGCCGTGGAAGCACTCCATGAACGGCACCGCGCCGTACCAGCCCATGATCCCCGGCTCGCGCGCCGTCACGGGCCACGGCACGAGCGGCGAGGCGTACCGCAGCTCGCCGCGCAGCTGCGGCAGATCGAGCACGACTCTCTGCGCATCGAAGCGGTTGGCCCCGATCCGCACATCGAAGGAGCGGTCGGATGCTGCGAACTCGCCGGGCTCGAATCGGTGGAACCAGGAACGGCCGCCGCGCCCGTCGAGCACCTGCACGAACGCCTCGTCGCCGCGCGCGTCGTCACCGCGGAAGATGCCCGGGATGACGGCCCATCGCTGAGTCAGATCGGCGCTGACGAGCTTGACGTACCAGCCTTCGAAATACGGCCGCCCGGCACCGCGGCCGTGGAACGCCTCGGGGTGCCGCACGCCCCGCAGATACGTCGCCGGCGATCGCATGCGCTCACCCTACGGCTGCTCGGCGATCATCCGCCACGCGTCAGCGGGCGTGAACGGGACGAGCGGCGGAGCATCGGGCGCCGACGAGATGTCGACGCGATGGGGCGACCCCTCGGTGAGTGCAGTCATGATCTCGAGCACGTGCAGAGCCAGGTCGCCGGAGGCGCGGCGGGCCCCGGCGAGCGCGTCGACGAGTCCGATGCCGCGCCCGGCCTGCTCATACCCCGCGGCCACGGGCACCGGCATCCATTCGTCGCCGTCGCGACCGCGCACCAGCACATCGCCGTCGAAGGTGTTCGGATCGGGAACGCTCATCGCACCCTCGGTGCCGTGCACCTCGATCGGCGCCGCGCGGGTCGCCACGGCGTCGAAGCTGAAGGTGACGGTCGACAGGGCGCCCGATACGTGGCCGAGCACGCCGGTGACATGGGTGTCGACCTCGACCGGGATCCGCTCGCCCGCCCGCGCACCCGATCCGATCGTGCGGGTGGTGCGGGAGCGGCTGCCCGCGGCATGCACCCACGCCACGGGCCCCAGCAGATGCACGAGCGCCGTCAGGTGGTAGGGCCCCATGTCGAAGACGGGTCCGCCGCCCGGCAGGTAGTAGAAGTCGGGATTCGGATGCCACGACTCATGCCCCGCGGAGATGAAGGACGCGGTCGCCGACACGGGGCGGCCGATACGCCCCTCGGCGATGACGGTGCGCGCCGTCTGCACTCCGGTGCCGAGCACCGTGTCGGGCGCGCACCCGACGCGGCGGCCCGCCGCGGCGGCGGCCGCCGTGACCTTCCGCGCCTGGTCGAGGGTCGCCGCGAGAGGCTTCTCGCCGTACACGTCCTTCCCCGCGGCGAGCGCCGCGAGAGCGACGTCGGCGTGCGCTGCGGGAATCGTGAGGTTCAGGACGACGTCGATCGCCGGATCCGCGTACAGCTCGTCCGGCGTCGCGGGACGCGCCCCGGGGAAGAGCGCCGCCGCGTCCGCCGTCCTCCCGGGGTCGAGGTCGGCGACGGCGACGACGCGGATGCCGGGCACGTGCGACAGAGTCTCGCGATACTGCGCGAGGATCACTCCCGCGCCGACGATCCCGATGCCGGTCATCGGTCTGCCGCGATCTTCGGAGCCGACCCGGCGCCAGGCCCGGCGCCCGCCCGTCGCGCGGCCCATCTCAGGCCGCGTTCCACGATCGTGCGGACGTGGGGTTCGGAGAGCACACCGACGTCGTGTCCGGGTGTGGCGACGAAGACGCGACCGGCGCCCCAGCGGCGGGTCCACACGGTGGGAGACACGACCGGACGCTGCCACGGCTCGTGCGGCCGGACCGGATGCGTCGTCGTGGCCAGCACGTCGATGAGATCGTCGTACAGCACCCAGTACTGCTCGGTGCGGAGCGCGAAGTCGGCGGTGCCGGCGGTGATCTCGTGGTCACGGCCGAGGGCTGTGATCTCGATCGTGTGGTCGACGAAGACGTCGGACGCGTCGCCGCGCCGCTGCGCGGGGGCGACAGCCGGGTGCGTCGCGAACTGACCGCCGATCAGCTGCAGGTAGTCGCTCGAGGCGCGGTAGGAATCGACGATGCCTCCGTGCCACCCCGCGAGGCCCGTGCCGTTCGCGACAGCCGAGCGGAGGTTGCGAAGAGCGATGTCGGAGATCTCCGACATCGTCACCGATTGCACGATCAGATCGGTGGATGCCAGCACGGCGGCATCCTCGTAGACGGCGTTCGACTCGTCGATGCGCACCTCGAACCCTTCGCGTTCGAGGAAGGGCACGAACAGCTCGGTCGTCGCCACCGGCTGATGCCCCTCCCATCCGCCGCGGACGATGAGCGCCTGTCGCCGGGTCATGGTCGTTCTCCTCTCACCGCACCGTGAGCACGGTCTGCGTCGCCGGGTGATCGGCCGAGGGGCCGGCCGCCACACGGTACACCCCGGGCTGCACGCGGAGCGCGCCCGCGTGCAGCCAGTCGTCGACAGCTCCGGGCAGTCGCAGTGCGTCGTCCCACACGGCGAGGCGCTCCACGGCGAAGGGGATCTCGACCTCGCGTGTCTCGCCCGGCTCGAGCCGCACCCGGGCGTAGCCGACGAGCAGTCGTCGCGGGGCCGGCAGCGGGAGGTCATCCGGTGCGAGGGAGTACACCTGGACGAGCTCGTCGGCCGGCCGCTGCCCGGCGTTGCGCACGCGCACGACGGCACGCACGATGGATTCTTCGGGCCTCGGATCGAGCAGGGGATGCCGGTGCGTCGGCGCCGGCGCGGTCACCTCCGGGGCGGCGATCCGCACACCTTCGTACCGCACATCGCCGTACGTGAGACCGTGTCCGAACGCGAACGCGTAGGGCCGGTCCTGGTGGCGGTAGGTCGCCTTCTGGCGCAGGGTGTCGTAATCGAACAGGTCACCCGCCTGCTCGGCGTCGACGGGCCACGACTGCGCGAGGCGGCCCGTCGGCTCACGGTCGCCGGAGAGCACGTCGACAAGCCCGTGCCCGAGCTCCTGACCCGCGTGCGAGGACCACACCACGGTGGCGGCGTCGTCGGCACCGTCGAGCACATAGGGGAAGCTCGAGACGATCGCGAGCACACTGTGCGGGTTGGCCGCCCGGGCCGCGCGCCAGATGTCGGTCATCGCCGCAGGCAGCAGCAGGTGCAGCCGATCGGCCGTCTCGCGACCGGACAGATGCGGATCATTGCCGACGGCCACGATGACGACATCCGCAGACGCCGCCGCGCTCGCCACCGCCTCCCGGCCGGACGTGACCGTCTCGACCACGAAGCGCTCCGCGTCGGCGATGGTGACGCCCTCGGCGGTGAGCTGCCCCAGCTCGCGTACGACACGCACCCATCGGCCCGAGCCGAGGTGCAGCAGCGACCACGTGCCGTCGTCGTGGATGTACCTCCGGAAGCTCTCCTGCACGACCCAGCCACCGACCCGCGCGGCGTCGGCGCGCATCGGCCACGCGCCCCCCGTGAGCAGCCCTCCGCTCGCCCGCGAGCGGAGGGTGAGGATGCCGTCGCCCCACTCCGTCACATCGAACAGCGCCGTATCGGTGCGCTCGGCCGCGACCGCGTCGACGCGCGCACCGTCGGCGGTCGCTGCCACGTAGCCGCTGGGCGCCCGCAGCGCGACGGTGTCGGCGCCCGTCGCCACCGTGACGGCGGACGCCGGGTACCGGTCACGCACGCCCTCGGCGATGCCGACGGCGTAGGGCGGTGTACCCGAGTACCAGTCGGTGAGCACGAGGTCGGCCATCGGGCCGACGACGGCGACCGCTGCGGGCTCGACGAGCGGCAGCAGCCCGTCGTCGTTGCGGAGGACGACCACCTGCCGCCCCGCGGCCTCGCGCGCGAGCTCCCGCGCCAGCGGGGTGTCGATCTCATCGGCCGTGATGTCGACGTACGGATCGTCGGGGCCGTCGAACTCGCCCGTCCGCACGCGCATCTCGAGCAGCCGCTGCACCGCACGGTCGACGTCGGCCTCGCTCGACAGGCCCTGTGCGAGCGCCTCGGTGACGAAGCCGATCGTGGGCTGCGCGTCCTGGTCGTTGTCGGTGAACGAGTCCATCCCGCTCGCGATCAGCGCAGCCGCGCCGTGCACCTGGTCGGGCTGCGCCCCCTGGATCGTCACGAGGAAGGTCGGCGCGCCGGCATCCGACACGACCGCGATCTCGTCGCCCGTCCAGCTGCGCGCCTCGGCGACGAGCTCGGGCTGGGTGTGCGCGGGCGTGCCGTTGACGCGGTTGTAGGCGAGCATCATGCTGCCCGCGACCTGACGCTCGATCGCGTCGCGGAACGCCGGGAGCTCTTCTTCGTGCAAGGTCCGCAGCGACATCTCGGACGAGGTCGCCGAACGGTCGGTCTCGTTGCTGTAGCCGAGGAAGTGCTTGAGCGAGGGCACGGTCTTCCAGACGCGCTCGTGGGTGCCGCGCAGCCCTCGGCTGTAGGCCGCGCCGAGCTGACCGGTCAGGTGCGGGTCCTCGGAGTAGCCCTCCTCGTTCCGCCCCCACAGCGGGTGCCGCAGGGTGTTGACGACGGGCGCCCAGACATTGAGACCGACGTTCGCGCCCGAGGCGCGCTTCGCGCGCACCTCGGTCGAGACGACGTCGGCGACGCGGGTCACGAACTCCGGATCCCATGTCGCCGCGAGGCCGATCGGCTGGGGGAACACCGTCGCCGTCCCGACCCACGCGAGCCCGTGCAGAGCTTCGCACCCGGTGTGGAAGGGACGGATGCCGAGCCGCTCGATCGCCGGCATGGCCTGGTGCAGCATGGCGACGCGCTCAGCCGTGCCCAGCCGCTCGCGCAGATCACGGGCACGCTCACTCACCGGCAGATCGACCCGACGGAAGGCCTCGCCCGTCATGCCGTGACCTCGATCGAGATCTCGCCAGCGCCCTCTGCCGTCACGACCTCGTCGCCGACCTGCAGGCTCCAGCCCGCCCGAGCGTCGGCGGAGGATGCGCTCACACGGGAACCTTCGCGGCGCACGCGGAACACGGTCGTCGACGCGCCGGCGAACCCCGGCACGACCGTCTCGGCGTCGTAGCCATCGGGCAGCGCGAAGCACCGCAGGGTCACGCCGTCGGCCCAGTCGTAGTCGGGCCGGTCGCCCCGGGCACCCCACGGCAGCACGGTGCCGGGGCGCACGCGCAGCGGAACGGAGTCGTAGCCGTGCGTCTCGCGCACCCAACGGCGGCCGTCCTGCACGTCACCGTGCAACAACGAGGTCCACTCTCCCTCGGGCAGGTAGTACTCGACCTCACCCGCGGCGGAGAAGACCGGTGCGACGAGCAGGGCGTCACCCAGCAGGTACTGCGTGTCGCAGTCGTGTGTCGCGCGATCATCGGGGAACTCGAGCACCATCGGGCGCATCATGGGCACGCCGTCGGTATGCGTCTCTTCCGCGATGCGCGCGAGATACGGCATGAGCCGCAGCTTGAGCTGGGTGAACCGGCGCGTGACCTCGACGGCTTCGTCATCGAACGCCCACGGCACACGGACCGTCCCCGATCCGTGCAGACGCGAGTGCGACGACAGCAGGCCGAACGCGAGCCAGCGCTTGAACACCCCGGCATCGGGCGTGCCCTCGAACCCGCCGATGTCGTGGCTCCAGTACCCGAAGCCGCTCATCGCGAGTGACAGCCCGCCGCGCAGCGTCTCGGCCATCGACAGCAGCGTCGAGTCGTTGTCGCCGCCCCAGTGCACCGGGAACTGCTGCCCGCCCGCCGTCGCCGAACGCGCGTAGAGGACGGCGTCTCCTTCGCCGCGCTCCTGCTCGAGCGCGCGGAACACGACCTCGTTGTACAGCTGGGGATAGTAGTTGTGCATGCGCTGCGGATCGGACCCGTCGTGCCACACGACGTCATCGGTGGGGATCCGTTCGCCGAAGTCGGTCTTGAAGCTGTCGACGCCCTGCGCGATGAGACGGCGCAAGTGACCCGCGTACCACTGGGCGGCCTCGGGATTCGTGAAGTCGACGATGCCCATGCCGGCCTGCCACATGTCCCACTGCCACACCGATCCGTCGGTCTTCTTCAGCAGGTAGCCCCGGTCGGTCGCCTCGTCGAAGAGCGCCGAACGCTGTGCGATGTACGGGTTGATCCATGCCGAGACCTTGAGTCCGCGCTCGTGCAGTCGCGCGAGCTGCCCGTCGGGGTCGGGGAAGGTGCGTGCGTCCCAGGTGAAGTCGGTCCACTGGTACTCGCGCATCCAGAAGCAGTCGAAGTGGAACACGCTGAGCGGCAGGTCGCGCTCGGCCATGCCGTCGACGAACGCGGTGACCGATGCCTCGTCGTACGCGGCCGTGAACGACGTCGTCAACCAGAGGCCGAACGACCATGCGGGCACGCGTGCCGGGCGGCCGGTGAGGGCCGTGTAGCGACGGAGCACGTCTTTCGGCTCCGGCCCGGCGATCACGAAGTAGTCGAGCGTCTCGCCGGGCACCGAGAACTGCACGCGCGAGTTGACCTCGCTGCCGACCTCGAACGAGACCCGGTCAGGGCTGTCGACGAACACGCCGTATCCGCGGCTCGTGAGGTAGAACGGCACCGACTTGTACGCCTGCTCGCTCGCGGTGCCGCCGTCCTCGTTCCATGTGTCGACGACCTGCCCGTTCTTCGTGAACGCCCCGAAGCGTTCACCGAAGCCGTACACCCGTTCGCCCGGCTCGATGGAGAGCTGCTGGTGCATCCACGTCCCGGCGGCGTCCGTCATATGGCCGATCGACCGTGGCAGCGACGTCGTCAGCACCCGACCGTCCTGCTCGAACGTGATGAGCCACGGCCCCGCGCGGTGCACGCGCACGCGCAGGTCTCCCGCGTCGAAGACGCCATCACCGGCGTCGTCGAGGCGTGCGGTGGGCGCGAATCCGGCCTCGGCCCGGATCTCGAAATCGGGGCCGCGATGCGCGCCGCCGGCATGCCGCTGCAACCGAACCTTCACGACCCCGGATGCCGGCGACGACAGGGTCACCGTCAGCATCGCGCGGTTGAGGGTGTCGCCTCGGCTCTCGACGCGGGTCGTCGGCGCGAAGACGGTCATCGTCCCGGCGGTCTCGTCGACGCGGATGTCGTCGACGTCGACAGCGAACAGCGGCGCGACGCCGGATCGGGGCAGCCAGTATCCGTCGGTGAACTTCATGCGTGCAGCCTTTCTGTCATTCCGGGAGTACGGGGGTCACAACGCGGGCACCGACCGGGGGCACCAGCACGGCCCCGTCGGCGACCTCTGTCGTGAGGAGGTCGATGTGGCGGCCGGCGAGGTCGATGCGTACCTCGCGATCGCTGCGGTTGAGCAGGAAGAGATGGTCGCCGCGGCGGACGGCCTCGATCCCCTCCGGCAGCTCCGCGAGGCCGGGCAGAACGCCGACGACGCCGGCCGCATCCAGCGCGGCATCCAGGACCTGCGAGAGCAGTGCATCCGAGACGACGGCACCGAGGTAGGCGGCGGCACCTCGACCCGTCGTCCGCCGGGTGACGGCGGGCCGGCCGGCCAGGTCGCCCGCGGCGAACCGGGCGACGACGACGGTCGCAGGGTCGTCGATGCGGAGCTTCTCGGCGAGCGTGCTCGCGGTGTACGCGCCGTCGGCAGCGCGGGGCTCGCCCGTGATGTCGAGCGGCGTCGGCTCGTCGGGCAGGCCGCCCCATTCCTCGCCGCTGACGCCGACGAGTTCCCGCAGCAGCGCGGGAGAGCGGCCCTGGAGGATGTGCGCGTTCTCGTCGGCGACGCCGCTGAACGGGCCGACGACGACCTGCGCGCCGGCATCCACGGCTGCGGCGAGCGACGCCGCGAAGCTCGGCGTGACGATGTAGCTGTGCGGCACGAGGATGACGCGATACCCGCTCAGGTCGGCATCGGGCGCCGTGATGTCGGCGGTGATGCCGCGACGCCACAGATGCCGGTGCCAGCGCGAGAGCTGATCGATCGTCGAGAGTCGGGTCGTCGGACGCGCCGGCTCTTCGCCTGCCCACCACGAGTCCCAGGCGAAGACGAGGGCGACATCGGCTTCGACGCGCGCAACCGCGACCGGGGCCAGGGCGGCGATGTCGGCGCCCTGCCGGCATACGCCGCGGAAGACATCCGAGTCGGCACCGGCGTGCGGCAGCATCGCCGAGTGGAAGCGCTCGGCGCCTGCCCGGGACTGCCGCCACTGGAAGAAGCAGATCCCGTCGGCGCCGCGCGCGACCGCCTGCAGGGTGTCCAGGCGCGCCCGATCCGGACTCTTCGGCACGTTGTGCGACCGCCACGACGTCGCGCTCACGGCCTGCTCCATGAGCACCCAGGGGGCACCGCCGCCCAGCGAACGCATGAGGTCCTGAGCGATCGCGATGTCGGCGGGCGACCGCGGGTCGGCGGGGTCGGGGTACTGGTCGTCGCTCACGACGTCGACTTCACCTGCCCACGACCAGTAATCGACGTGCGCGAACAGTCCCATGAAGTTGGTCGTGATCGGCTGGGTCGCTCCGGCGGCCCGGATCTCGTCACGCAGCTCCCGATAACAGGCCAGCATCTGGTCGGAGGAGTACCGGCGGAAGTCGAGCGACTGCGTGGGGTTGACGAGGTAGGGCATCCGGCGCGGCGGCAGGATCTCGTCGAACGAGCCGTAGCGCTGTGCCCAGAACGACGTCGCCCAGGCGCGGTTCAGCTCCTCGATCGTGCCGTAGCGGGCGACGAGCCACGCGCGGAACTCTCGCGTCGCCTCGTCGCCGTGGTCGAGCTGCCCGAACTCGTTGCCGACGTGCCACATGCGCACCGCAGGGTGCGCGGCGTAGCGCGCCGCGAGATCGCGCGTGATGGCACGCGCGTGCGCGCGGTACACGGTGGATGCCGGTGAGAACTGGTTGCGCGACCCGGCGATGAGCCGCACGCCGTCGGGGTCGACCGGGAGGGTGTTGGGGTGCTGCATGCCGAGCCACGGCGGCGGGGAGGCGGTGGGCGTCGCGAGATCGACCGCGATTCCCGCGTCGTGCAGCAGTCCGAGCACCTCGTCGAGCCAGCCGAATTCGCGGGCACCGGGCGTCGGCTCGAGCTCCGCCCAGCTGAACACCCCGACCGTGACGAGGGTGACGCCCGCCTCGCGCATGAGCGCGACATCCTCGCGCCACACCTCGGGCGACCACTGCTCGGGGTTGTAATCGCCGCCGAAGAGGATCCCGCGCTCGGCGGTCAGGTCCGCGAACCGGGTGCGGCGGGGGCTGGAGCTCACGGGGTCCTCATGACGACGTCGGCAGGCGGGGAGGGCGAGGAATCGAAATGTCGAAGCGCTTCGATGATTCGACGCTACACTACTGACATGTCGATGTCGACGGCGCCGAGCGCCCCCCTGCACACTCTGCGCTCGCGGGAGCCGGCCACGGAGTACACCGACGCGTACCCGATCGGCAACGGCATCCGCGCCGCGATGTGCGAGGGGCGCATCGGCGGGGAACGGCTGCACCTCAACGACACGACGGCGTGGTCGGGCTTCGCCGGGCGAGATCCTCTCGACGGTGCGCTCGACCGCGGTCCCGGCGCTCTCGCCGCGGTGCGCGCGGCGATCGCCCGCGGTGACATCGCCGAAGCCGAGCGCCTGATCCAGCGGCAGCAGGGCACGTGGGCGCAGGCGTACCTGCCCCTCGGCTGGCTGGACGTCGTGGTCGACAGCGACGCCGACGAGGACGTCGCCGCCACGGACTACGTGCGCACCCTGTCGCTGCGCACCGGGATCGCGCGGCACGAGTACGTCCGGCACGGCGCGGCGATCGTGCACGAGAGCTGGGCGGACGCCGTAACCGGCGCGATCGTCCATCGGGTCACCGCTGATCGTCCCGTGCGGCTCAGGGCGCGCATCGGCAGCCTGCTCGAGCCGGCATCCGACCCCGTGCCATCCGGCGACTCCGCGACTCTGACGACCCGGTGGCTGCTGCCGATCGATGTCGCGCCCGGCCACGAGAGGGTCGATGCACCGGTGCGCTACGACGCGGCGCGCGGTCGCATCGGATCGATCAGCGTGACGAGCGCCGCGCCCGCCCAGGTCACGGGCGGCGAACTGCGCACCGCTGCGGCGAGCGCGCATCTGCTCCAGATCGACACCGGAACCACCCCCGATCTCCCGGGAGTTCCCGGCGTTCCGGCGCGCGTCGAGCGGCTCGCCGATGCGGTCGCGCTGCGACGCGCGCACGTCGTCGCCCACGCGGCCCTCTACGACCGGTGCTCCCTCGAGCTGCCCTCGGCGCCCGGCGCCGACGACCTCGACACCGCCGAGCGCATCCGCCGAGCCGAGGCGCGAGACGATCCCGGCCTCGCGGCCATCGCGTTCCACTACGGCCGCTACCTGCTGCTCTCCTCGTCACGGCCGGGCGGCCTGCCGGCGAACCTGCAGGGCATCTGGAACGCCGAGCTTCCCGGGCCCTGGTCGAGCGCGTACACGGCGAACATCAACCTGCAGGCCGCGTACTGGCCCGCCGAGGTGACGGATCTCGCCGAGTGCCATGTGCCTCTGCTGCGCTTCCTCGAGCGGATGCCGGACGGGCAGGCATCCGTCGTCGCGCGCGAACTCTACGGGGCGGGCGGCTGGGTCCTGCACCACAACTCCGACGCGTGGGGTTACGCCGCGCCCGTCGGGGCAGGTCACGGCGACCCGGCGTGGAGCGCCTGGCCGATGGGCGGCGTGTGGCTTGCGACCCATGCTTGGGAGCACTTCGCGTTCGGTGGCGACCTCGCGGCGCTCCGAGAGGCGTGGCCCGCGATCGTCGGCGCCGCTCGGTTCGCCCACGACTGGATCGAGATGGATGCCGACGGCCGGGCTCACAGCGCCCCGTCGACGTCACCCGAGAACACGTTCGTCACCCCCGACGGCAGCGTCCGTTCCGTGACCTCCGACACCACGATGGATGTCGCACTGCTGCGCGAGCTGTCGCGCGTCTGCACGGCCGCGGCGGGCGCCCTCGGCATCGACGATGACACGGCGCGCTGCCTCGCCGAACGGGTTGCCGCGCTGCCCGACGCCACGATCACGGCGCGCGGCACGGTGCAGGAGTGGGACATCGACCGCCCTGAGGCCGAGCCGCGCCACCGCCACCTCTCGCATCTGGTCGGCCTCTTCCCGTTCGCGCAGATCAGCCCGAACGGCACGCCGGCGCTGGCCGCCGCCGCCGCCGTCTCGATCGTCGACCGCGGCGACGAGACGAGCGGGTGGGCACTCGCGTGGCGGTCGGCCATGTGGGCGCGACTGCGCGACGGCGACCAGGTGCACGATCAGATCCGCCGGGGGCTGCGTGTCGCCGAGGGCGCCGAAGGAGCACATCGTGGCGGCGTCTACCGGAACCTCTTCGCGGCGCATCCGCCGTTTCAGCTCGACGGTAACTTCGGCATGACGGCGGCGATCGCGGAGGCGCTCGTGCAATCGCAGGGCGATACGCTCGACCTGCTGCCGGCTCTGCCGTCACAGTGGCCGAACGGCCGGGTCCGCGGCCTTCGCGCCCGCGGCGGCTGGCGTGTGCAGCTCGAGTGGAGCGAGGGCGAGATGGTGTCTGCACGGGTCACGGCGACGCGTGACGGCGAGGTCACCGTGCGGCTGCCCGACGGCTCGCGGCATCCGCTGTCGCTGGGCGCGGGCGAGAGCGCCGACCTCGTGCCCGTCGGCGCATCGGTCGCTGCGGAGGCATCATGACGACGATCGCCGATGTCGCGCGCGCGGCCGGAGTGTCGATCTCGACCGTCTCGTACGTCATGAGCGGCAAGCGGACGATCTCCGAAGACACCCGTGAGCGGGTGCAGCAAGCGATCGTGACGCTCGGGTACCAGCCGCACGCGAGCGCCCGCTCGCTCGCCTCGCGGCGCTCGAACGTCATCGGCCTGCAGGTGCCGCTGCGCAGCGGCGTCGACGTGCACGTGGTCATGGAGATCGTCGCGGGCATCATCAGTGCCGCGCGGGCCCGGCACTACGACATCCTGCTGCTCACCGGCGACGACGAGACAGCGCTCGACCGCGCGGTCGGCTCGTCGATGGTCGACGCGCTGCTCGTCATGGATGTCTCGACCGACGATCCGCGCATCCCGGCGCTGCGCGCGTCGCCCGTGCCGGCCGTGCTGATCGGCGTGCCCGCGGATGCCGAGGGTCTCACCGTCGTCGACTTCGATTTCGCCGCTGCCGGCCGGCAGGCGGCGATCCAGTTCGCCGACGACGGACACCACCGAGTCGCTCTGATCGGGGCGCCTCCCGAGGTGCTCACGCGACACACCTCCTATGCCGAACGTCTTTCGGGCGGATTCCTCGATGCGGCAGCCGAACGCGCGGTCGCGGCGACCGTCCACGCCTTCCCCAGCAGCGCCGACGCTGCCGACTCCCTGCGCGCGCTGCTCGCTGAGAGCCCCGAGATCACGGCCGTGCTCGTCCACAACGAGGGAGCGCTCCCCCACATCGCTCCCGCACTCGCCGATCGCGATGTGATCGCGCTGTGCCCCGTCGACGTCGCGCGCTCGGTGCCCGGCATCCACCGAGTCATCGAACTGCCCGCCGACGCGCTCGGCACGGTCGCCGCCGGTGCGGTGCTCGACGTGCTCGACGGCCGCACGGTGCCGACGCGCACGCTGCTGCCGCCGGCTCCCCTCACGATCATGAGCACCTGAAGGATCCGCCATGGCACCTCTTGATCCGGACGGTCGCGTCATCGGCGGAGTGAGCACCTTCCTCGGCTTCGTCGCCCTCAACGCGATGTACATCGTCAGCGTGCTGCCGGTCGTCACGATCGGCGCCGCCACGAGCGCGCTGCTCGAGGTGACCATCCGCTTCTCCGACGACGAACGGGGGCGACCCGTCGCCGACTACTTCCCGACGTTCGCGCGCAACGCCCGGGCCGCCACGCCTGTGGCGTTCGCGCTGCTCGCCCCGATGGTCGCGCTGGGCTTCGCGTCGGTGTTCTGGTTCGCGTACGCCGACCCGTGGCTGACGTGGCTCGGCGTGCTGGGGGTCATCGGCGTCGTGTATCTCTTCGCTGCGTTCCTGCACGCCATGGCGCTTGTCGCGGTCTACCGCGACACCGTGCGCCGGACGCTGAAGAACGCTCTGCTGCTGCCCCTCGCCGAACCGCTGCGCACCGCCGGACTCGTGGTGATCCCCGCGACGCAGCTCGCGCTGTGCGTCGTGTTCCCCGCCTACCTCGTCATCCTGGTCACCGTCGGCGTCTCGGTCGGCGCCTACATCTCGGCCTTCCTCTTCCGCGGCGTCCACGCCCGCTACTGACGACCGGAGCTGCGGCGTCAGCTGTGAGGAGCTATCGAAGGCGCGACGCGTCCATGTGCTGCTCCAGCCACCAGGTGCGGCCGCTGTCGATGGAAGACCAGCCGTTCCAGGTGAACGAGTCGGCAGTCATGTTGTCGAAGTTCCACCGGATGGGAATGTCACCCTCCGGAGTCAGTTCCAGGCCGTCTTGGCGGATGCCGTCGCTTCCGTGCGGGCGAGCGATGAGCGCACCGTAGTTCGCGTGCAGTGTGCCGAACCAGTTGACGCGCCAGGCACCGAGGCGTGGATCGAACGCCCGGATCGTCGTGCCCGCGACCACAGGCTCGTCGCCGCGGTCGCTGCCGACGATCACGTCTTGGATCGCCCGACCGTCCGCGATCCACGAGAAGGTCCATTCCCGCTCGCTGTCGACCCACTCCGCCTCGGCGGACGGACGATAACGATTGCGGACGCGCCAGCTCCCCACAAGTCGACCGAACAGGTCGGCATCGGCTGGCAGCTGGAGCGCCCGCTCGGAGGACGGCAGCACATCGGCGAACTCATTCATGCCCGCACCGTATCGCCGCCCTCCGACGTCATCCACGTGGCTGTGCGATCCCGTCGATCGATAGCGTTGTCGAATGAGTGATCGCGAGGTTCCGCTCGAAGGCGGCAACGCCACGGCGGGGGTCGTGCGCGTTGGCGACACGGTTCGTAAGCCGTGGACGTCGACTGCCGGGCACGTCTCCGACTTCGTCGACATGCTCGCAGACGCCGGAGTCGATGTGCCGAGGATGCTGGGCCGGGATGATGTTGGCCGGCAGATCCTCGAGTTCGTGCCCGGGCGGCTGGCCGAAGAACTGTTGCCGCTGAGCGTCGCTGATCTCGGCAGGGTCGGCCGTTTGATCCGTGCGATCCACGACGCGGCAGCGCCCGGAGGGATACCGGAAGGCCCGTGGGATCCCCTGATCCCTACGCCCGATGCCGATCTGATCTGTCACAACGACCTCGCCCCGTGGAATCTGATCGTTGGCGAGCGATGGGTGTTCATCGACTGGGATGGCGCAGGGCCGAGCACCCGCCTTTGGGACCTCGCCTATGCGGCGGGGGCCTTCACACTCAACGACGTCGATGAGTCACCGACGGCAGCGGCGGACCGCCTCGCCGCTCTCGTGGACGGCTACGGAGCTGATCAGGCCCTTCGCGAAGCACTGCCTGAGGCGATGGCATCACGGACCGCAGCGATGCACGACCTCCTGCGTATCGCTCACCTCACCGGTCGGGAACCGTGGGGGACGATGTACATACAAGGCCACGGGGAACACTGGCGCGCGGCAGCGGAGTATGTGACACAGCACGAAGACATCTGGAAAGCGGCCCTCCTCCCCACCTGAGGCGCCGCCGGACCCGTCGGATCCCCGTCCGCGCGGTGCACGAGAGCGGCGTAGGCTCGCGCCGTGCCGACCCTCGACGACCTGCGCCGCATCGCTCACGGCCTGCCCGGCAGCGAAGAGCGCGAGACGACCGGTGGCGCGGCGTGGCTCGTCCGCAGAAAGCCCTACGCGTGGGAATGCCACCCTTGGCCGAGCGTCCCCGTCGACATCCGCGCGATTCTCGCGGCCGAGCTGGTCGTCGCGGTGAAAGTGGCGGATCGCATGGATGCACTCGCTCTGGTCGAGATGGAGCCCGATGTGTTCCTGCGGACGACCACGCCGTGGAGCGAGCCGAAGGTTGCTTTCCGGCTGGCCGCGATCGACGCGGCCCATCTGGCCGAGTTGGTGACCGAGTCCTGGCGCGTACAGGCTCCGAAGTACCTTCGCCTGGAGCTGGATGCCGGAGGGCATAGCGAGCGCGTTGAATGACCGGGTCGGGCGGGTCGTACCGGCTCCCGCCCATACTGAGCGCAAACTCCCCTTTGCGGTCAGTTCGTCAGCGATATCACGCGGACCTGAGCGCGCCGCGATCACCGCCGTCATCCGACCATGGCTCCATCACTCGTAGCGGAGCCCGGTCCGGGCGCTGCGCGGAGGTGGGGTCTCCAGCGCGCACGTGGACGTTTCCGGGCACGGTAGGTGCGATCGTTGACCATGGGACGGAAGGTCTATATCGTCGCGATCAGAGGAAGATCGCCGCGCTGGGTCGTGTTTTGAGCCCCGGGCAGTAAATGGACGGGGACCGATGCCGCACTACTATTCGCCAGAGCCCGACGCCGGAGATCACGCGATCCGTGGCCACATCGTCACCGTCAAAGCCGATCCATTCCTCTTCGCCGACGCGCTGGTCGAGTACCCCGACGGGCTGATCATCGTTGAAGGCGGAGTGATCACCGCGGTCGGTGCGTACGCGGATCTGAAGGATGAGCTCGCGCCCGGCGCGCACGTCGATCATCACCCCGATGGCATCATCAGTGCGGGCTTCATAGACACGCATGTCCACTACGTGCAGACGGGGATCATCGCGGCGTTCGGCGCCCAGTTGATCGATTGGCTCAACACGTACACGTTCGTCGCCGAGCAGAAGTTCGCCGACAAGGCATACGCGGACGCGGTCGCGAAGGTCTTCTTCGATCAGTTGCTCGCCAACGGGACCACCACGGCGCTGACGTTCTGCGCGGTGTACCCGGACTCCGTCGACGCGTTCTTCGAAGAGGCCACCCGCCGCAACATGCGGATGGCGGGCGGCAAAGTCCTGATGAACCGCAACGCGCCGGAGCATCTTCTCGACACGACGCAGTCCGGGTACGACGACTCGAAAGCGCTCATCGAGAAGTGGCACGGCAAGGGCCGCAATCACTACGCCGTCACCCCTCGCTTCGCACCCACCAGCACCCAGGACCAGCTCGAGTCCGCGGCGACGCTCTTGAGAGAGCATCCGGGCACGCTCATGCACACCCACGTCAGCGAGAACCTCGGCGAGATCGCCTGGGTGAGGTCGCTGTTCCCCGAGGCGAAGGGGTACCTCGACGTCTACGACCGGGCAGGTCTCCTCCAACCCGGTGCCGTACTCGCCCACGGTGTGCATCTGACGGCGCACGAGCGACTGCGGGTGCACGAGACCGGGTCCGCGATCTCGCATTGCCCGACGTCCAACCTCTTCCTGGGCAGCGGGCTGTTCCATGTGCACCAGGCGAAGAACCACACGCATCCGATGAAGGTCGGGCTCGGGACCGACATCGGAGCGGGTACGAGCTTCTCGCTGCTGTCGACGATGAACGAGGCGTACAAGGTCGCGCAGCTGGTGCAGTATCCGATGGATGCCGTGAAGATGCTCTACCTCGCAACGCTGGGCAGCGCCGAGGCGATGGGCATCGACGACAAGGTCGGGTCGATCGAGGTCGGTAAGGAAGCCGACCTCGTCGTCCTCGACACGAAGGCGACACCGCTCCTCGAGTTCCGCAGCGCGCAAGTCCAGTCCCTCGAGGAGCAACTGTTCGTGCTCGCGACGATGGGTGACGACCGCGTCATCCAGACCACCTACATCGCCGGCGACGTCGCGTACTCCCGCGACGGACACTGAATCGGAGCCTCCATGACCGACACCGCCACGTCATCGACCGGCCATGCCGCCTACCACCACGCATCGAAGGGCTGGTTCCACGGCGATCACCGCCGTATCGGGGGCCCCGAGGCGTGGCTCATCTGGGTGCTCGCCACCGTCTTCGTCGTGTGGCTCTTCGCGATCCAGACCGGCTACGCGGTCGTCTCTCCCGACATCCAGCAGGACGCGAGTCTGACGATCGGGCAGATCGGGCTCGCGGCATCCATCTACACCTGGGTCTTCGCCTTCGTCCAGTTCTTCTCCGGCGCCCTGCTCGACCGGTT